>Ga0335395_10000069_pt1 | contig 71323 bp, 57 predicted proteins | sample MAT02_FD_205744 | JGI IMG/M metagenome (GOLD analysis project Ga0335395, IMG submission 205744) | Freshwater microbial communities from Lake Fryxell liftoff mats and glacier meltwater in Antarctica - MAT-02 (spades assembly) (version 2) ...
AAGGCCCGCGCCTCAACAAGAGGCAGGTAGGGTCGAGTTGAAGAAGAGTTGAGAATCGGTTCGGTCATGCGGCCAGCGTACGCATGGGATCGATGGCGTGCAAAGTACGCTCACCGAACGGTTACGATTATTCCGCTTTACCACTTCGTTCAAACGTTTGGTCTCAACTCCGTACAGTCGAGCCAAGTCCTGGTCGAGTAAAACGCGGTGGCCGCGGAGAGCGTGAATGGACCGATCGATGCCGGGCACAGCAACTGCAGTAATCTTGGGCATGAAATGGAAACCTCAGCGCGAACTGCAGAGCATCAAGATGGAAGCGGTTCAGCACCTCGCCTCTCTAGCTCCAGAAGCATTTTTCGGGCGATTTCTTCGATTGTCCTGAAGTCTGCCAGAAGCTGGGCGTGGAACACAACTACTTTGCTTTTGGTCAGCGAATGAACCATGATAGGATTAAAGTGTTTCAGCAGATGTTGACGCTCTTCAATTTGATCATGTAGCTCAAAGTCTCGTTGCTTGAAGGCTGCGCCTTTCTCCTCATCCAAGCGTAAATACGCCTCATACTGATTAGGAGTGACTGAATAGGGAGGGATGTAGAGTGGGATACGATGCGCCAATGCATCCCGGAAATCTTTGAGATTGTCGAACCAAGTCTGCCTGCTTTCGAGATACGTCCGGAATTCTGGGGAGCATGACGCCCTAAACTGATGATACTTTGGCCCAATCCCTACCCGCTTGTGGTCTATAGGACTCCCTTTTTCGTCGAGCACATGCTGTTCCAGTACCCACAGCCAAGCAATATTGTCGCAACAACCGAAGACGTTAAATATGAATGCTTGAATGTAAATAGTTGCGTCATCGATCGCCCTCGTTTCAGGAACCCCGCTTTCACTGGGGGGAAGAAGGTCAAACACAGCATCAACACATCGCGCCAAGGTCGCAATTCGCCGAGAAAGTCCATGAATACCATGCTCCCTGGCATCGGCAGTGCGATACTGCCGACTAACCAAGTCACTTTGGAGATCAATCGACATCACTGATACCGATTGGTGCGCCTGTACCAACTCCGCAACCTGCTCTGGCGTGAAATAGGGCATGGGATTGCACCTTACTCTGGTGGCCGGATTCATGCTAGCACAACCTATATGCCGGATATGGCTCCATCATAAGTATGCTTGAGACACCCCCGTCCTACCTGCAAAAAACCATGGATGCGTCTACACACAACGCCAACTGATAGAATGAATAAAGCTATCGCACTTCTGACTCAGAGTTTTTGTAGCAGTAGGTTACGGAGCGATCACGGTCGCCACGTCACCTACTTTAATTTCCTTGGTGTCGCCGTGCCAGGTCGTGGGAATAAGCAGGGCGATGGTCATGTCATCCCGGACCTGGTTGGCGCGAGCCAGGACAATCGTGGCGCCATCGCGGGTGATCGCGAGGCGCTGGCCTTCGCGAACGCCGTGCAATTGGCCGATCGATACCGCGATCAGGGCCGGGGTGCCGTCGGCACCGGGCTCAATCGCCAACACTTCGCCTTTGGGCTGGACTGGATTGGCGGCAGCTGCGCCGGAGTTCGGAGCGGCGCCGTCTAATACCGCGGTCACCGCGGCGGCTGGAACCCCGGTCGCTGGTGGAGGCGACGCGGGTTGCGCATTCGCAGAGCCAGGCCGCGGGGTAGGGCCGGCGCCAACGTTCGGCAAGACTGCCAAAATCGCGATTGCCTCGTGTGCATCGCTTAACGAAATGCCGCCCGTAGCAATACCGGCAGCAAGCTGGCGCAGATCTGCTGCCAAGGCTGGGTCGGCATTCGAAACCCGGTCAGCCCGGGCCTGCACCTGACGCGCGACCACATCGGCAGCGGATATATCAGCGGCGGAGAGGGTTGAACACAGCACAAATAGCAGCAGCGGGATACACTTCATGGGCGCAGTGTCGCTGGATACTGTGCTTCCTCCAGCGGCAACTCCGCTGGCCTTGTGCATAGTCACCCGATCATCTCGCGAATGATTCCATCCAAATCACGACTCGGCGCCCAGCCGGTCAATTCGCGCAGCTTGGTCGTGTCGGGTACGCGGCGGCGCATGTCTTCGAAGCCACCCTGGGGGTACGCTTCCGTGTAGGAGCGAAAAACGACGGCGGGCGGGTTGCCACCGACGGCGGTGCGCACACGTTCGGCCAGGGCGAGGATAGTGGTCTCTTCACTGGAGCCGATGTTGACCACCTGGCCGACGGCGGCGGGGCAATCCATCAGGGCGAGAATGCCGGCGACCGCATCTTTGACGTGAAGAAAACAACGTGACTGCTGGCCGTCGCCATACACCTCAATGGCGCGGCCTTCCCGCGCGGCGGCGACGAAGCGGGGCAGGACCATGCCATAGGCTGCGCTTTGGCGCGGGCCAGTGGTGTTGAAAAAACGCGCGATCACCGCCGGCAGGCCGCGTTCGGCGTGATAGGCCAAAGCGAGATATTCATCCATCGCCTTGGCGCAGGCGTAGCTCCAGCGATGCAGACTGGTGGCCCCGAGGACGCTGTCGTCATTTTCGCGGAACGGAAAGCGATCAAGCTTGCCGTAAACTTCGCTGGAACTGGCGATGAATACCGGCAGGCGGCCATGCGCCCAGGCGGCGCGCAGAATCACTTCGGTGCCGCGCACATTGGTGGTAATCGAAGCGACCTTACGTTCGAGGATACGGGTGACGCCCACCGCTGCGGCAAGATGAATGACGCGATCGCAGCCGGCCATGGCCTCGTCCACCGCCAATTCATCGCCTACCGAGCCACTCACCCGCACCAGTCGCGGGTTCTCTACCACACTTTGCAGATTGGCGGTCTGACCGGTCGAAAAATCGTCCAGAACGGTAACCGTGTCGCCGCGCGCCAGGAGGGCTTCGACCACATGGGAACCAATAAAGCCGCTGCCGCCGGTGACCAGATAGCGCATGATCTACCTTCTCGGTTTGGGGTTTGGTTCGGCCTTGGACTTCGGATCTGCCGTGCCCCCGTCCGCTGGCGCCCTCGATCCCGGAACTGTTGCGGCATCGGCTGGCGATCCCGCGGGAGCATCAGAAATGGGGCCCAGCGCCGTCAATTCAGTCGCGGCTGCGCTGCGCGCGGTCAAACCACTGGAACTATTCGCGGCAGCATTCAGCAGCAGCCGCGCGGTGCGCTCCTGCGCCATGTGCGCCTCGGTCAGTTCCCCTTTGGCCTTGGCCTCGACGACGCCAGCGGCGAGTAGTTTTCCAGCGAGGTAGCGGACTTCGCATTTCTGATCGACGGAGCCATAGGGCAGGGCGTCGATGCGCAGGAGTTCAACGAGAGCGCTGGCCTGATCACCTTCATCAAGCAGGGTCTTGGCGAAACCCAGCTGCAAGGGCACGCGCGTCGCTGCATCGAGCTCGCGGATGGCGAGCAGGCGCTCGTATTCACTGCGCGCTTCGCGCAAGAGGCCCAGCTGACGTTGGGCATCGGCGTAAAAGGTGCCGAATTGCACCGCAACCTCAATGTCTTCACGCGGGAACACCGCGGCGCGTCCTTCCTTTTTTAATTCTTCGGCATTGCCACCGTTATAGGCCAGGGTGGCGCGAATGGCGCGGGCGCGGGCTTCGGCGCCCTTATTGCGATCTTTCTTGGCGATCTCGTCCAGGGCAGCGGCGATCTTGCTAGCCTCAGCTTCGTTCTTGAGCCGGGCATAGGCGAAAGCTTGGCGATATTGCGCGTCCATGGCCAAGCGGTGCGCGGGTTCGATCGCCGCCGCACGGCCAAACGCCTCAGCGGCCTTGGTCCAATCCCCAAGCAATTCCCAGCTTATTCCTTCGTTGTAGGCCCCATAGACCTTCATCCATTCGCGATCGCCAGTCGTGGACAGAGCATTGAACATGTCCGCAGCGATGGCGAGGCGGCCCTGATCGCGGGCCTGTACCGCCTGCGGCCAATACCCGTCAGCCATCTCGCGATAGTTCCACGATGCGACCTCGCTCAGGCGCTGTTCGCTGGCGGGGGAATTCGGGGTCATGCGGATGAGCAAAACACCCGACCGCTCGCTGTCGATGACCGCTAGCTTACGCTGATTGTTGGCCCGCAGAATAATCAGATCGCGCTGATCCGCGGCGGCAGACGCGAGTACCAGACAGCCGATCAAGAGAAGCAGAGAAACGCGGCAACGGTGCATACAGGATTCTTTCGGGGCTTGCGGGCGCGACGGACAGATCACAGCGTATTCAGATACGAGCGATATTCGGCGACTTCAGTTTTCATCGCGGGATCCTTGTCAAATTCGGCGAGGAGCTTGATCCCAAGTCGCTTCGCGGCGCCGCGCTCAGTGCGTGATAGGCCGGCAGCCATCAGGGCATGATCGAAAGCACGGATCTGCATCTGCCTGTCGGACTCCTTAGCGAGGCTTTCTGCGAGGATGCGATGGGCGCGCGCCTGCTCCGTTTTGGTGACCGCTGAGAACGCCAAGGTCTCGCTGGTGGTCCGCATCTCGGCGACATTCCCGGCCTTCTCGAAATCGTCGATCAGTTGAAAGCCGAGGTCGGCAAAGCCAGGCTGGCCGTCGCCCGCCGGCGTCGCTGGGGTAATGGCACTGCCCCAGATGGTTTGCAGCTGGGCCGCGGCCGCGGCCGGCTTATCCTTACTGCGCAGCATTTCCGCGCGCAGGGTGGTGGCGAGGACGGGCGATAATTTTGCCAGGTCGCTAATCGTCGCTTCGACTGTGGCATCGTTCAGGTTGAGTTGGATGCGCGCCTTGGCACGCAGGATCTGCGGCAAGAGGACGCTGCGCGGGACCTTGGCTTGCAAGTCAGTCAAAGCCTGCCGGGCCTCATCCCATTTCTTTGCGGCTATGAAGGAGGTTGCCGCCTCTAAGTAAGCCAATTCCCGCACCCGCTGATAGCGCGACGTCGCGGCTGCCACCAGGAAGCGTTTCGCGGCACTCTCTTCGTTGCCATTATTGCGATCACCTTGGGCGCGAGCGAAGTCGGCATCGAGGATCGGCCCGTACTCGATCTTTTTCACCCGACTGCGCGGCAAACTGGTGTCGGTGGCGTTGGGGCCTTCGCCCAGCCGATAGACCACTTCATCCAGATTCGCGCTGATGATCTGGATTTCCAGGGTCGCGCCATTATCTGCGCGAATGATCGTCGCTGGTTCAACCAGATCCGCCGCCACGGCAGGCAGAAGGGCGCCGAGAAACAGCGCCAGGATGACCGCTGACGTCGCTGAGGAGGTAATCACGGATTTCATGGCTTTCCTTCGCCGACTTCAGCGACTGCGACTCGCTTGATGGTGATCTTCTCGTCGCCGTCGGCATCGGTTTCGATGACCGCTTCGACCGCTGGCACCGCGGTGTCGACGAAGATCGGCATGCTCTTGCCGCCGGCCTGCACCTGTTCAATGCGGAATGGCTTGGCGACGCCGACCTCATCGAAGAGATCGAGAAATCGTTGGGCGATGGCAACTGCGAGCGCATGCCGTGGCCGGCCAATACCCGGATCATCGCCGGGCAGTGCCGGGGCCAGCAGGTCGTGCCGCGGCGTGCTCTTGTTGCGGATGGTAAATTCGAGCGACTTCTTGATCGCGCTCTTTTCGTCGCCACCGAGATATTTGGTCAACTCGAAAACCTGGAGATAACTCATCCAGTAGCTGTCGCGGTCCTGTGGGCGACGCTCGAAGAAACGCAAATTGCGGCCGGCGACTTCGCGCGCCTGCGTGATGACCTCCTTGCCCAGCACTTCGCCTGAGGACAGCGCTTGCAGCACCCCTTCGACATAGCCTTCAGCGAACTGCGGATTCAGTGGGTCGTAGTCCTGATACAAGGCGCGATACAAGGCAACCGCGCGCGTGGCCTGGTTGGTTTCGCGGTAATATTGCGCCAGATTGTTGTCGATGTTGATGGTATAGGCGAGATTCGCGGTCATCTGCCGCAACTTGGCGACGGACGCCAGCAAGGTGGCCTTGGCCTCGGCATCTAGAAAGCCCTGACCTTCGATCACTTTCCGCAGGGCATCAATCTTGGCTAAGGCGTTCTGATAATCGCGCCGTTGCCCCTTTCTGCGCATGTCCTCAGCGCCGAGCTGGACCAGATCCTTGAGAAAGCCGGGGGGATCGTAGAGGAGGTCTTCGATGTCCTTCCAAATTTCGCGGGTCTCTTGACGTTCGCTGAATATCGGTTTGAAGGTCGCCAGCATGACCTGCGGATCGGCGCGGTAAGCGATAACCATCTCGTCGTTGTCGAGCGAGGTTTTGTACAGTTCAAACAGCCGCACCGACCGGGCCTTTTCACCGATGTCCCACAGGGTCTGAGCAACCGCAAGGATCAGGGCAGGGCGCGAGCTTTCATCGACGAAGGGCTCGATGAAATCCGCGAAAGCCAGACGTGCCGCTTCGGAAACCGCGCTGATACCCGGTTCGCGGGCGATGCGTTCAGCCTGACTGGTGGCAATCTGGGCGACATTGGCCAAGCGATAGCTGCTATTCTTGAGCGGCGTGGGATCCTCGGCGAAATAGCGGTCCTTTTGCTTGCGCCACAATTTCAGCACCGGTTCATAGCGCTGCCAGGCGGCGACCAGAGCGGGCGCGTCCACGGGCTTGGGTTTGTCTTTGTTGGCATCGACCATGCCCGACAGCTTGAGGTGCGCCTCATGCACGGCCTGGGCGAGATATTTAAGCATGGTCTCGGCGAGGTCGGAATCGACACGACCCCCGGCCCAGAATTCGGGTCCAAGATCCGTGAAGACCCCGTCATAATCACCACTTTTCAATTTCGTCTGAATGCGCGCACTGATCACCGCGACACGCAAGGGCTTGACCCCCGCGACGGCTTCGGCTGGCTGCTTGGCGAGCCAGCCTTCGAGTTTGGCCACCGTTTCATCCAGGGATTTCTGTTCCTGGGACAACTTTGCTTTGCCCGAGGCGCTGGTATCCGCCGCCAGTTTATTGACCAGAGCCTGCTGGGCGCGCAGCATCAGACTGGCAGATTTCACAAAATCTTCCGGATACTTTTTAACGTAGTCCCGCGCACCTTCGATAGCCTGTTCGTATTCGCGGTCGTTGAAGGCGGTGGCAACCAGCATCCAGATCAGATTTTTTCCGACGGCCTCGGGATCGACTTTTTGCGCCAATTCCACCGCGGAATCAAACAGGCGCTTGGTCGCCGCCGAACGGCCCTGGGCATTTAATTTTGAGGTGTAACTGAGCGCTGTACTAAGCAGACGTTGCAGTTTCTCGCCGTCCTTGGTCCAGGCGCCCTTGCTGTCGCGCCACGGATTCTTTTTACTGTCCAGGCGCGATTCCGCCTGGCGCAATCCTTCGAACGCCGCCGTGGCGGCGTGGTACGGCATGTTCAATTTATCGAGGGCATAGGCGTAGGTGCTATACACATCAGGGCCATTGGCGACGAACTGCGATTCGAATGCCGGCGATCCCAGGCCAAGCACGCCCCCCCGCAGCCCGAGGGCCGCCTTGAGATAATAGGACCGCGCCTGCGCCGGATTGGCGGTTCTGGCTTCGGCGATCAGGGCACGACCGACGGTGAGTGCCAGGGTCGGATCGGCCGGCAGAGGTTCCTGGCCCCAATCGGCGGCGATATCGCTGCCGCCCGACAACCATAGGCGGGCGGCAAAGCTCAGTGGATTCTTACTGCTCTGCACCCGTGCCCAAGCATTGTTGGCACTGGCGTTGTCGCCTTTGGCGGCGAACAGGCGGCCCGCGGTGATGTGGATCTGGCCCACGGCGATGGCGCGCTCATTCTCGTCGGTGTAATCGAGAGCGAACGCTTTGTCCTTTCCGAGGCGCTTCAAGAAATCATTATAGAGCGCTATGCCGCGGTCATACGAGGCCGGTGTGGCCAATTCCAGGCGCCAGCGCAGGACGTTGGCCCAAGCGTTGGCCTTGACCGTGCGCACGGCTTCCCGGGCTCCGGGAGGGACTGCTTCCATGTCCAGATCGATGATCCGGAGAAAGGCGGCTTCGGCATCGCTTTCGCTCGAGTCTTTAATCTTGCTGCGCACGGCTTCGCCGACGGCAATGGCGCAGAACAATTGCAACTGCGGATGCATTTCGGCCCACTGGAAATCCCATTCCTGGATGGTTTCGTAATACTGCTTGCTGAACGCCACCAGGGCGTCGTTGTAAACTTTGGGATCCAGGCCGAAATCGGCGCCTCGCAGGGCGGCCTCACGCAGGGCCATGTGGGCGAAATAAAATATTTTCAACGCGTCGATGCGGCGGATGACCGCTTGAAACTGGATGTCGGCGATCTTTTTGGCATCGCGCCGTTCGTCGAGTTCCCAGACGTTCTCTTCGTCTTTATGGTGAGCCTTAACCAGCTCGATGGCGACAGCAAATTCACGATCCAGACTGCCGGCCAGGCGGGTAAAGGTACGCTGCAAGGCCAGGATTTTCTCCTCGGACGGGGTCACCGTCGGCTTGGGCGCGTCGGGATCGAGCGCCTTGCGGGTCTCGTTGAGCATCTTGACGATGGCTTCGATGCCACTCCCACGACCCGTCACATCGGCGATGACCGGCGGCAGACCCTTGGCCTCGTATTTCGCCATGCGGGTGCCGTCGAATGTGGGCTCAAAGGTCTGGTCGTAGGCATCCTGCAAAGCTTGTTTTAATGAGGGCGCGATATCAGCGTATCCACTTTGCGCCCAGATTCCGATTTGGCGCTCGGCGGGAATTTTCGCGCCAAGATCGATCAGGGCCCGGATCGCCCGGGCGTGCTCATCGCGCCGGCCATCGGTCTCTGCCGCGCCGAGGGCTGATCCCATGGCTGATCCTAAAAGACAGCCAGCCGAAAGGCTAAGGGCGAGCAGGGTCGGACAGCAGTGGCGCAGCAACATAAGGACATCTCCACGTCAGATGAACGGGGGGAACGGGGCATCGTTCACCGCCGGCAAGGGGAGCTTACCCTAGCAGTGGCCCGGCCCAGGACACCCCCGCCCGCGGCCTAGGCGGGTCTGTGTAACATACTGCCCGCACTTGATTCCCATGCGTGGGACTGAGCTGCCTAGAGCTGCTTTCGACCTTCCCCTTGCGCGGCACTAGCCCAGCATCCGGCCATGTTGCGCTACCGGGTTCCCGCTTCGACCACCAATCTAGCTCACGGATTCGACTGCCTGGGAATGGCTCTGGGGCTGTTCAATACGATCACGGTGGAACCTGGCGGCACCACCGTCACCGCACCTGGGGCCGCAGATGACGGGCTTGCCCGCTTTGCCAGCGAGGTCCGGGACCTCTGCACGTCGACTTGGGGAATAGCCGTTCCTGGTTTCGCGGTGACTGTCCAGGGAGAGGTGCCCATTGCCCGCGGACTAGGTTCATCGTCCACGATTATCCTCGGCGTTGCTGCCGCGTGTCAGCAGGTGGCGGGCCGGCCTTTTGACCGTGTCGAGCTGATCCGCCTGGGCGCCGTCATCGAAGGTCACCCCGACAACGTCGCCGCCGCCGCCCTGGGTGGCTTCGTCGTCGTCGGAGAGATCGACGGCGAACTGCGCTGCCAGCGCTTCGACCCCCCTGCCGGGGTGACCTGTGAAGTGATCATACCCGACTTCGAGGTCAAAACCGTTGAAGCCCGCCGCGTCCTGCCTGGCACCCTGAGCAAAGCCGACCACGTGCGCGGACTGCAACACACCGCACTGATTGTGGCCGCTCTGGCGCGCGGCGACATCGACGGGCTGCGCGGCTGCTTTACCGGGGGCTGGCATGAACAGCATCGCGCCGCCTTGAATCCGCATCTGCATGGTCTGCGCCAGAGCAGTGATCCGCACGTCATCGGCACCTTCTTGTCGGGCAGCGGCAGCACGGTGATCCGCTTGCGCCGCGAGCCGTTTGCCGACGGCGTGCGCCCGGATGCCGACGGCCTGCAGCGCCTCGCGTAGGCTTGTTCGCCGCCGCGGGCTGGCAGATACCGGCGACGGGATCCTGAAAGCCATTGCGATGAAGTCCGCGCGAGCTACCAAGGACCTCCCGCGAAAGGGTCCCGCATGCGCATCTTCTCATTTCCGTTTTTTATTCTGATGGTCGGCGTGCTCGGCCCCGTTCTGAGTGCTGCGGAACCGCCGACCCTGACCGACAGCGGTCTGCCGCCAGGACCGGCCGAACAGGTCCTGCCCGCAGGCGCGGTGCTGCACCTGCGCCTGGGCAATGTGGAACGTACGTTGGCCAGTCTGGATGGCCTGGCTGCGTCGTTCGTGCCGGAAAAGGCGTTGCCGCCGCACCTGCAAGAATTATTGAAACAGCCGCAGCCGGTGTTGGCCTTTCTGGGCCAAAACAGCATCGGTGCCCCAATCAATAAAGAGCGCATCGCCCAGATGACCGGGGTGGATATCGGCGGGGCCCTAAGCCTGACCCTGTATCTCGGTGCAGGGCAACTGGACTGGGCGTTGGCGGTGCCCACCGCGGATCCGCAGGCGCTGACCGGGCTGCTGATGAATATGCTGCGGCCGCGTTCCTTCGCCGCCGTCAATGTCGGCAAGGGTTGGATCATTGAAGGAACCAACCCCGATCTGCCACGTACCTTGCGGGTGGTGACCTCGGCGACGACCACGTATCTGTGCAGCCCTGGGTTAGCTGAACGTATCGGTGAAGCAGGTACGCCGCATCTCAGCGATGATGCGATTTTCAGCACTCTTGATCCACAGCAGGATTTCGTCGTCGCGGTGAGCACGCACGCGGTCAAGCCGATGATTGGCCTCATCGCCAAACAGATGTTGCGTCAGTATCCGCAGTTGGCCGCGTCAAACCGCAGTACTATTTTGCGCAATCTCCCCCCTGAACTGATCAGCCAATGGAATATGCAATTGCGGCTGTATTCCCGCTTCACCAGCTTCGACGAGGCCCTGACCTTCACCGAGGCGATGATAACCGCCGCGGTGGAAACCGGCGTTCCCGCCCTCAGCGGCCTGCTCAGCGGCATCGACGGCGGCATCGTGAATATACGCCTGCGCCCCAGCGGCTTCCGCATCGAAGCGACCGCTCAGGCCGAAGGCCTCGACGGAAACGCGGGGCGAGCCCTGCCTCTGGATGATCTGCGCGCCGCCATCGCCCTGGTTCCCCAAGGCAGCCTGTGGTTCAGCGCGGCCAGCGCACACATGAGTCCGCTTGGTGCATCGGTGATAGAAGTTCCCTGGGTGGTCACCTGGCTTGATCGCGCCCAACACCTATTGCAGACCAAGGGCAGCACCAGTCCGGTCTTGGCCGCTATGGCCACGTATTACCGGGAATATGAGGCGGTGCCGGCCTTTACTGCGATGGCACCGTGGGTCGTGACTACCACGGGTGCCCCTGGCGCTGCCGTTCCGCAGGGCGTTCCCCTCGCCGAACTCTTTGCCTTCTTCGAAAATATTCCCCTGCAACAACCACCGCTGCAGATATTTCCGCGGGTGGCTGCCGATACCCTCGCGGAACAGTTCGCTGCTCGCGCGGCGATTGAAAATCGCAACGCCGGCCGTTTAGCCGCACTGCTTGCGGGCACCTGGGGCGACCGGCGTTTCGCCAGCGAAACGGTGCGCTTCCGGCGCGAACCGCGGCCCGGAAAAGCCGAACGTCTGGTTTATGAAAATGCCTGGATAAGTCGCAGTGGCTTATTCGGCTATAGCCAGCATGAATTGATCAACCGCACCATCGCCTACACCATCGACCAGGGGCCCTTCCAACTGTTCCAGCAGATGAACGGCGACGGTCCGTGCTGGTTGGATCAGCCCCTGCCGGCGGCGACGCAATTACCCGCCGTCTTGACCACGTTACTCGCACAGGTCCCGGCCGGATCAGACCACATTGCCGTGGTCCGCGCCCTGCCGGTCCTCGGCGAGGTTCTCGACCTCGTCACGGCCCTGGAGGGATCAGCCCGCGTGGATCTGGATGCCTACATCACCGCCAGCGAAAATGCGATCAACGCCCATATTGGTGACCAGGATGCCATGCTCAAAACCTTGTTCTCCATACCGATGCCACTGATCGTTCAATCGCTGAATATCGATCCGACCACGAGCACCCTGTATCTAGCGCTGCCCGGCAATCTGCGCTATCCCCGGCCCGCAGTGATGCCGGTCATTACGGAATTATTTGCGGATCATCTCGCTCACAACGCCAGCCAAGGTGGAGTGGTGTGCTGGCGCGTTGCTGGTCCGCGGCGCATGACCGTCGGCAGTGACCAGGATCTGCGTGGACTCGCCGATCTGGTGCGCTCCGTCGGCAATGCGGCCTGGGACAAATTCTTCAGCGCTGGCCACCCGCAACAGGCCGTGCTGGATGTGCTGGGTCATCCCCAAGATTTGCAGCCGGTGCCGCCGGAGGAGCAGATCCTGATGAATACGCTGTGGCCGAATCCGCAGTGACCTTGGGCGTCAGTTCCATCAGTACCTGATGTGTGGTGGCTGCGGCGAAATCCGCACCGAAATCGAGCAGGATCACGACCAGTCCCTGCGGCTCTGGCGTATCGGCAGTCGGAAAAGCTACGTCCACTCCCTGACCACCGGGCACGGAGCTGGGTCGCTGTAAGACGTTATCGACCCAGCACGACAGCGCCGCCGAGGTGCGGATGACCAGTCGCACTGGCTGGGGAGGACCCGGTTGCAGAATAACCGTCCGCACCAGCGCATAGCGCGTCGTGGCGGGAAAAGTTATCACTTCCTGCGGCGGCATATTTTTCCATGCCTCGGGGCTAGCTAAGGCTGCATCCAAATCGAGTGATGACACCAACGCCCGTGCCTGCCAGATCACCGCAATGGATTGCTGCGATGGCAGGGCCACCTGCAGGCGGGATCGTATGGCAACCGGATCCACCGCGGCGATAGCCGCGCGCATACTGCTCGATTCGATCAGCGCCAGAATCGCGGGTTCGCCGCCGAGCGCGTAGATCGCCGACCACGAACCCGCGGTCGCCGCATGGACTAGATCCATCACCCGTTCATCTGCCAGCACCGCCACTAATTGCGGATCATCGATCACTCGCTGCAAGACAGGTTCGCTGGCGACGATGTCCTCTAATTCTTCCGTGGTCAGAGTGCTGATCCACTGCAGCGTCTCGACCAATGCAACCACGCGCGCGGCGCCCGAGGCAGCCAGGATTCCAGAGACGCTGCGCTGCCAGATGGGCGCAGTCTCAGGCGCGGGAGAAATATCATCACCCTGCAATGCACCTGGCGTGGGGTGATCGAGAAGCAACGCCAGCCCCCAGGTATTGGTGCGCACCCATTTATTCACGGGAGGCGACGCCACCGCAACGACATTCATCACGACGATGAGCAGCACCACATTAACGCCCACCCAACCGGCTATCGCCAGCATCTGGATCGCCGGTGCAACGCCGCGCTTGTCGGCCCAGGTTTGCCACCGCGCACTGCGGTTCAGGCGACCCCGTCGCCACCACCACAACATACCGCCACCCGCGACGGTCCCACCAACCACCACGATCAGGAGACGCAACCACAGGTTGAACACCAGCACGGCACCGAAGCGATACGCCACCAGCGCCACCAGTGCCGCCGCGCCATAGGTGAGGATCAGCCCGGCCAGGCGGTGCAGCACACGGCCGGACCCACCACGCCGAATGGCCACCCACCCCGCCAGCAGGAACAGCGCCACCATCGCGTCGACCAGCATGCCCATGCCGTCATCAAAGGGCCAAACCGGGCGAAGTCATCCCTGCGCCTCGCGGGGAGAGGTCTCCCGCTCAGCCGAGGGACACCGGCATGCGGTGGCGACGCCGATACACCGCCGGCGGCACCCCCATCTCGGCGACAAAGAGGCGATAAAAATAACTTGCGCTCTGAAAGCCCACGCGCAAAGCGAGTTCAAGAATATCGCATTCCGTCGTGGCCAGCAATTGCGCGGCCTGGCGCAGGCGCAGGCGGTTCAGGTACTGACTGGGCGTACAGCGCAGGTGGCGTCGAAACGTTCGCGACACGTGGGCCGCGCTCACCCCGGCAAGACGGGGCAAGTCGGCTGCCGTCCACTGCAAGGGTATCTGGCCCGCAATGCGCTCGACCAAGGGCGCCAGCCACCCCGGTTCCGCGACGGCTGGCGCCGGCCGGGTCTGCAAGGTCGGCAGCCAGCGGAGGAGAAAACGCGCGAGCGCGACCCGAGCCATCGCTCCGCTTTGCGCGGCAAATAATTCGACCAGATCCTGATGCAGCCGATCTCGCTCCGGCACTGCGAGGCGCGCCTGCGGAGGTGGTCCGGGAGCCGTCAATTCCTGCCACCATTTTCCCTCTGCGTAGACGGCCAAGCGCTGCCATTCGGTCTGCGGCAAATTGAGATTGTAGAAGCGCACGTGGGAGCCGTGCAGGGCATGCTGATCGCTCGCACGAATGAAAATCATCGCGCCAGGATGCATGGTCAGGTGGATTCCATTGACCTCTTGGTGCAGGATTCCGCGCTCCAACACCAAGAGATCGTTGAATCCGGCGTGGTAATGCAGCGGGTAGTTCCATTCCCCCGGCTCATCAACCAGATGCAACGAGTACGCGGTGCTATCCTTTATAACTTCAGGAAGGGCAAGCTGGTGCACGTCCGCTAGATCAAAGGAGTTCAATGGGAAGTCAACCGTGAGCAAGACGCCGCCGGACTGGGTGCCACTCTGGGCGCATGCGCACCCGCCCCGAATCCACCTCCGCCCTTACTTCCCCTGACACGAAAAATCCAGCCGGCGTGCTGAGCCTCGGTGGCGTATGGCAGCTGCGCGATGACAGCGGCGAACATACCTGCCCGCTGACCTTGCCCGGCGATGTGCACCGCGCTTTGCTCTGCGCGGGAATCATTGCGGATCCATTTCATGGTCTGAATGAAAAGTTGGTGCAATGGGTGGGCGAGCGTGATTGGATTGCCACCCGCACCGTCACGGTCTCAGCGGAAATGCTGCAAGCCGACGCAGTAATCCTGAATGCCGATTCGGTCGACACCTGCTGCACTATTTCCATCAATGGCACCATCGTCGGCGATTGCGCCAATCATTTCCTGCGCTGGCGCTTCTCCGTGCGCGAAGCTTTGCACGTTGGCAACAACACCATCACCCTCCATTTCCATTCCAGCGTCAAACACGCGCAGACTCTGGCGAAGAATCTGCCTTATCCAATTCCGTTCTCCATGCATGGGCAGAAAATTCCGCATTGGAATCTGCTGCGCAAACCGATGTGCCACAGCGGCTGGGACTGGGGCATCCCCCTGCATTCGTTCGCAGTCAGTGGCGACTTTTCCCTGCACGCCATTCAGGGAGCTCAGATCGAACACGTGACCACGGTGCAGGAACATCGGAATGGCGAAGTTGCCGTGCATGTGACCACGGAATTGCACGGGGTAACCGACGGCACCGTCGCGGTCACCGTGCAATGTGACGGTAACACCCAGACCGCCACGGCAAGCGTGACGCGAGGTCAATATGCCAGCGCCACCACCACCTTTACGATTGCCAAGCCCGCCCTGTGGTGGCCGCATGGCCAAGGCGCGCAGCCGCTGTATGATCTCACCATCAGCGTGGGTCAGCAGCAGGTGCATAAACGCCTCGGCCTGCGCACCATCGAAGTCGATAATAGACCCGATGCCATCGGGCGGCCGCTCACGATACAGGTTAACGGGCGGCCGATTTTCTGTAAGGGCGCCAATTGGATCCCCACTGACGCCCTGCCAAGTCGCCAGGAAGGCCACTACGAATCGCTGCTGCGCAGTGCGCAAGCGGCGCATATGAACATGATCCGGGTCTGGGGCGGCGGCCAATTCGAACAGGATCGATTCTATGATCTCTGTGACGAACTCGGCCTGTTGATCTGGCATGATTTCATGTATTCGTGCGCGCTCTATCCCGCAGACGACGCATTCCTGAGCGAAGCTCGGCGCGAGACCACCTATCAGGTCAAACGCCTGCGCGATCACCCCAGCATCGCCCTGTGGTGTGGCGACAATGAAAATGTCGGCGCCCTGCATTGGTTTGCCGAATCGAAACAGAACCGCGATCGTTATCTGATCGATTGGGTGCGTCTCGATGCTGCCCGCGGCAGCGCCGCGCAGGCCGCTGATCCGACCCGTATCTATTGGCCCAGTTCACCCTGCGGTGGGCCCGGCGACTTCAGCGACACTTTCCACAAAGATGGCAGCGGAGATATGCACTATTGGCGGGTGTGGCATGAGAATTGTTCCTTCGATGCCTATTACGACGTCAAGCCGCGCTTCTGCTCTGAATTCGGCTATCAGTCCTTCAACAGCCTGGAATCGGTCGAGAGCTATTGTCCACCCGAAGACCGCAACATCACCGCCCCGACCATGGAATGGCACCAGCGCAATGATGGCGGCAACCGCCGCATCAATGAAATGTTCTCGCGCTATTTCCGCATGCCGGTCGGCTTCGCCGCAACCCTGTATCTCTCCCAGGTCCAGCAGGCGCTGGCGATCAAGACCGCGGTCGAATATTGGCGCACCTTGCGTCCGCAATGCATGGGCGCCCTCTATTGGCAGCTCAATGACATCTGGCCCGTCGCCAGCTGGGCCAGCATCGAATACGGTGGGCGGTGGAAACAACTGCATCACCACGCGCGGCGATTTTTTGCCCCGGTCGCCCTCTCCATCCATCAGCGCAAGGGCACCGACAGCAGCGAGATGATCGAAGCCTGGGTCGTCAACGACGAACCCAACCCAGCCGAGGTAACCGTCGCGCTCTCGCGCTGGGATTTCGCGGGCAGCACACCCGAAACCGCTACGCACACCGCCACTATTCCTGCCGGATCGGCCGTTTGTCTGCTGCGCAAACCCCTGAGCGACTTCGCGGCCAGCGACGACGCCCGCGCCACTACCTTCCTGCACGGCAATCTCCAGGGCACGGTATCAGGCCGATCCATCCAGCACGACGCCACCCATTTCTTCACCGAACCCAAGAAATGCCGGCTCGCCGACGCCACCATCACCACCCAGATCAACGGCGCCACCCTCACCCTGACCACCACCGCCCCCGCATTCTTCGTCGTCGCCAGCACTCCTGGCACCGCCGCTGAATTTGACGATAACAGCATCACCGTGCTGCCCGGACATCCCCGCACGTTGACGCTGACCGATATCCATCGTCGCGAAATCGCCGTCAGCAATCCCAGCGTCATGCATCTGCGGCAGACTTTTTAAGGGAGACCACATTCTTTACGTGGGTGGAACCTCGGTAAAATCGCGCGTCTACTTACTCCACTCCTGCAAGCGCGGGCCCCAGACCTTGAGCACATCATCGATTGCCGCGCCGACACTGACGGTATCGGCGCCGAGCAGGGTCGCGGGTTGGCCGGGCAGGGAACGGATCTGGATGCGGATCTGGCTGGTGGTGAGAGCTGCCTGCATGGCGCCGCGGGCATCCCAGGCGGAGATGGTGAGGTCATTAAACGCGGTGCGACCACGTTCGATAGTCGTGTCCTCGAAATAACAGCGGTCGGTGGCGGCGATGGTGGTTGCGTCTTTGATGGTGAGATGGACGAAATCACTGTTCCGCACCTGCCCGGGGCGGGTCTGGCCGGATGGACAGTGGATTTCGCCGAGCGGAAATGCCCACGGCAGGTGGGAGCCAATAAAGCTGCACGCGGAAAAATTGCCGCAAGCCTTGCCATCAATGGCCGCGTTGCCGAAGAAAATCGCGTTGCTGAACAGATCCCCGTCTTCGATGCGACCACCGAACGTGGTGTGGAACGGGGTTGGGGCGATGGAAATGAACGGTAGGCCACGCACGGCGACCGGCTGATAGCCGCATCCTTCTGATAGATTGATCACCACTGCCCCAGCGGTGGGGATGAGGCGACCACCTTGCAGGCGGGCGCCCTTGGTCAGGACCACGAAATCACGCAAGACGATGTCGCTGGTGATGGGGCCGCTGATCAGTTGGGGTTGGAATTGGCTGATTTCCGCGAGGTGACGCAGAATCCGTTGGGCGAAGACCCCCGTCGACCTGGTGGTCGCGGACGTGCGCGCCGTCTCGGCAACCGCCTGAGCCAGGATCTGGTGTTTGACGGCGCCAATACTCTGCAAACCAGCGATCATCGGATCACTGGCATCCCCAGCCATGAGCTGGTCCAGCGAGGTCAGGTCGAGGGCAAAAAAGCGCCGAGTGTCGGCGGGAGTCGGATTATCGGCGGCGACGATGGCGCGAAGGATTTTGATGTCGTCGGCTTTGAGCTGCGAATAAGGCAGCCCCGCTTCGGCGCCACTTCGCGCATCCCGGAACATCACATTGCGATCAGTGAGGTCGGTCACGGTCACCCCGGCCATCAAACTCGGCAGAGCCGGCTTGGCGGCGATGATCGCCGCCTTGTGCGCCAGCCAGGTCTGCGGCATTTCGCTCTGCGCCCGCGCCAGCGCTTCGACCGCATCGCGCTGTTGCCGCGGCAGCGATCGCGCCGTGCGCGCGGCGGTCACCACATCGCCAGCAAATATCTGTTCGAGAACCTGCATGCCGGTATCGGCCCAGGCAGGGAGCGCAGGCTGGGCAGGAGTTGCTATTTCAGGCGCGATGGTGGGTTCCCCACCCACCGCTGCGGCAACCACAGCGGGCGGCGGAGTGTTCGCCTCACGGCGCTCTTCGCGGCGCTCCTCTATCCGCTCGCGGATGTGCTCCCGACCTGGACGCGAGACCGGATCCGTGGCGGCGACGGTCAGCGCTGGGGTCACGGTTCCTGGTAATTGGGCCGGTAAGGGAGGGGTCGTTGCGATCGGCAGTGCCGGCAGACTCGCGACCGGAGGGATGGCCGCCGGTGATCCACCCCCGAGTTGGCTGATCAGCACTCCGATCACCACCAGGGCTGCGATCCCACCGCCAATGTACGCTGCCAACGGCACTTTGTTTCGTACAGGCGCGGATGGGCGCGGATTATGGACATGATGTGGAGTTGCCCGCTGCGGCGGCCTGCGCGGGACCACCTGCGTGGCCAGGGTGGCACCCAGCGCCATTTCACAAGCCTCAAGCAACGCTTCTGGAGTCAGAAAACGATCACTGCGATTTTTCTCCATTGCCTTGCGCATAATCGCGATGCTGGCCGAGGACAATGCCGGATTGAAAGTACGCGGATCGGGCAGCGGATCATTGATGACCTTGGCGACGGTGGCAAAGACCGACGTCGCGGTAAAAGGCGGATCGCCACAGACCAGATGGAAAAGACTGGCGCCCAGCGAATAGATATCCGTGCGAATATCAAGATCATGCACGCCCTTGGCCTGTTCGGGCGACATATATGCCGGCGACCCCACGGTCGCCCCGGTTTGGGTCATCTTGTCATCGCCCGAACTCGAGCGCGCTAGCCCCAAGTCAGCGAGTTTAGCGACACCCTCCTCGGTCATAAAAATATTTGCAGGCTTGATATCGCGGTGGATTAATCCGGCCTTGTCGATGGCGGCCAAGCCGCGGGCACAATCGCGAATGATGGTCAACGCCTCGCGTTCGTCCAAGCGACCCCCGGCCGCCTTGCAGCGTTGCAGGGCATCCCCCCCGGCAACTAATTCCAGCGACATGTACGGCGTGCCTTTATCAACCCCGACATCGTAGCAGCCGATGACGTTGGCATGCTGAACCTTGCCCGCAGCGCGGGCCTCGCGCACGAAGCGTTCGACAAATTCTTTGTCGCGGGCCAGATGCGGGGTCAGGACCTTGATCGCGACTTCGCGCTGCATCGAAAGCTGCACAGCTTTATAGACGGCACCCATGCCACCTTGGCCGAGCTTGGAAACCAAGCGATGGCCGCCGATGATCTTGGGGCCCTGCGATCTGGCAAAATCATCGAGGAGCAGATCCGCCTGCGCGGCGGTGATGTGGCCCTGTTCGATCAAGGTCGCGGCGACAGGTTTGGCTCCTGGGGCATGTACTCCGGATTCGATCGACTTGCGCAGCGTGACGGCGCTCTCTTCGGCAATCAGCCCCTTGCGCGCCGCGAGGGCAAGCAGCGCGAAGCCCTCGGGTTTAGCATCCATGGATGACCTCCATCAAGACAGGTGCTGAAGGTATACCGTACGCAGCGCGAAAGCGCTACGTCGGGTTGTCCCACAGAGACTGCGACTTATGTCAGCTGACCTGACGCATGGAAGTAGTTTTTCAAGACCAGCAAACAGGTCGCCTCTTCGCGACGGGCGTCAGTGAAAGTCTCGACGTGGCACTGCGCGTTGGCGATGATCGCCGCTGCGGCGGCCGGGTTGCTCAGGTAATAGTCCATTTTTTCTTCGACGTCGGAGTAGTCCTCTTTTACCAACACATAGTGGTGGTCGGGGATCAAAGTCCCTTCCATGAACCATGTTTCAAACTTGGGCCGAGTCATGAAACACAACGAGTTGGACGACAGGATCCACTTCAGGTTGGTGGCGACGTCACGGCCTTCGATGCTGAGAATGAATTTGTATTCCAGTTGCTGGGCGATGCTTAGGTAAGGTTTGTAGTGCGGCGTTCCGATCAGCCGCGGATTGACGTCACCGACGTCAATCCGCGTCGATTGGCAATGCCGTTCCACGCAGGCCAGCCGATGGGCTTTGCCGTAGCACTTTCCACGCCACACTGCCATATCTTTTTTCGCCGCAAAAGGCAGGTCTTTGGCGATGAAACGGAAATGGCGGATCTGATTCAACTTCAGCAACACGGAATTGCGGTTGTGATCGCCAATCGGTCTGCTTTTGACGATGGTCGGCTCCGGCGGGACCTCGGTGATGTCGCCGAAGAGATAGGCTAGGCGCAGCGACTTGGGAAAGTACCGCACGACGCGATCGAGATCAAAATAGTAGGCAGAACTTTTTCCACGCGGGATGTCGGCGATACGGATGGCCGCAGCCGGGATGGGGAAAGGCGCGTCGGCGCATTGAGCATAGTAGGCCACCCGCCGTTGGATCTCAGGATCATCGGCGACCCGGGCCAGCTTGTCCGCCAGGCGCCGCTGGAAGAGGAAACGCGGCAGAGCCAGTTGCACGGCGTTGCCGGCATAGAAGCGGATCTTGGTGAGCTGATGGGTCAGCTTGTTCATCAGCAGGATCCGCTGGACAGGAGGGCGCGGCAGGGGTCGTTCGGAGTCAGCAGGGCACAGGCAGGGACCAAAAGCGCGTGCCCATGCGACGCGGAGCCTGACGGCCGTCCCAAGAGGTGTCAATCCGGACCCGTGCGCTGTCGCAGGGGCACTGGCCTCCAATTTGCGTTGGCAGGCAATATCGGGTACCCTGCGGACACTCCTCATGCACGTCGCCATCCTTGCCTGGCAAGCTCGCATTCTTCTCTGCGTCGGCTTGGGATCCTTGATCCTGGGTCTGGCGGTCGGGGCCGATCCGTTGACCGCGACCTGGCGCGCGGCGGCAGCGGCGTGGCTGGCGACCTGGGCCTCGGGACATCTGCTGCGGATGATGGCCGGGGCGGTCGCTGATTCCTTGGCTGAGGCCGACACCGCGGCCACGCCGGTCCTGGTTGGCGCGACCGTGAAGGCCACCGGCAAACCCGCCCCGGCGAAAGTCGCGGTAGCGAAAGCTGCCCAGCCTGCTCCCGCGAGGCCTCAACGGTGACCGCGATGCGCGCACGTTCGGGACCCCTTGCCGCCTACCGCGCCGCGCATGGCGTGCGCGGCGGCAGCGAGCAGGAACAGGCTGTTCTGCGTCATTTACCGCTGGTCCACACTGTGGTCGAACGGGTCTGTGCCCATTTGCCCGCCAGCGTCGATCGCGAAGACCTGTTTCATGCCGGGGTCATCGGCTTGATCGATGCGCTCAACCGTTTTGACGCCAGTCGCGATAATGCCTTTAGCACGTATGCCGTGCTGCGCATCCGCGGCCAAGTCATCGACGAACTCCGCGCCCGCGATTGGGTCTCGCGCGGAGCCCGCGAACGCGCGCGCACCTGGCAAGAAACCGTCAACCGGCTGCACGCCGAGTGCGGTCGTCTGCCGACGGATGAAGAAATCGCGGGCGCCCTGGGTGTCGAGACCAGTCAACTCGCCGACCTCGAACGCGAGGCCAGTCTCGCCAGCCAGGTCAGCCTCGAAGCGCCCCTGGGCGAAGATCGCCGCCTGGGCGACACCCTGGTCAATGCCAGCGCCGACGCATCCGACCCCGGCGCGGCGATGGCGCGCGACGATACCAAGGCACAATTATTGGCAGTCCTGCAAACCTTGACCGAACAAGAACGGCGGGTGGTCAAATTGTATTATTTCGAAAATCTTCTGCTCAAAGAAATTGCCGAGGTTCTCGGCGTCACTGAAAGCCGCGTGTGTCAGATCCATGGGCGTATCCTTTCTGTGTTGCGCCTGCGCCTGGGCGCGCGCGGCTTCGCGTGGTAAGCGTGGACTGCGCCGATGGCTGCCCCCATTCCTAGCGGTGTTCCTGGCAGCCCACTGCCAGCTGGTACAGACGCCGCCCTGTTCGCGGTGCGCCAGGCGACGTGGCAAGCGCTGTCGCGCATTCTGCAACCTGGCGCCATCATCACCGCGCGCGTCGTCGAACCCGTCGGCGGCAATTCTTGGTTGCTGGCCTTACGCGGCACCACCCTCATTGCGGAAAGTGCTATTCCACTGACGCCGGATTCGACGGTACAGATCGCGGTCGAAAGCGCCGGCGATCAACCGCGCTTGCGGCTGCTCGGGCAGACCGCGACGGCGCCCGTGCTCGCGGGCGCAGCGCCAGCGGCCGTGCTGGCGCGCCTGGGATTGCCCGACACCGCCGCCACACGCGCGGCCCTCGCCGCCTTTCAGGATCGCGGTGCGCCGCTAGAGGCCCCGCGCGTGCAAGCGGCAGCGCAGGCGATGCAGAGCGCCCCGGCGACCGCCCAGGCGACGATCGCCACAGCACACGCAGATCTCGCCGCGCGAGGTCTGCCCGCGACCCCGCTCAGTGTGGCCTGGGCGGTGCGGGCACAGACCGCGAGCCCCGCGCAACCGGCGATCGTCGCGGCGGCGGTTGCCGCCCAAGAGCTCCCGCTTCCGCTGACGACGGTCACCGCGGGCGCGGGCCCATTCAGCTCGACTCCCGGTTCGCCACGTCCTTCTGGGACAGCGGCGACCGCGCCCGCAATACCCGCAAGCCTAGCTGCCTCCTTCAGCGCCCCGGCTCTGCGCGCGGCCCTGGCGGTGGTGGCCCGTCTGGGTGATGTCGCTGCTCTGCCGGATCCCGGCGTCGGCGGGCGCGCCGCCGCCAGCGAGGCGTTGACCTTGGCCGGCTTGCGCCCGCTCGCAGAAAGCACAGTTCCCGGTTTCACCAAACCGGATCACGCCCCCACCGGCACCCATTCCAGCGGAACGACCGCGCCCTCCACCAGGTCCGCTCGCGAAGCGGATCCGCCCGGCAGCGTCACCGCCTTGGCACGGGTCAGCGCCAGCACCGGCGGCGAGGCCCTGCGCCCTGCGCTGATTGAACACGCCGCCGGCACGGTGCTGCCTCCCGCCGATCTCGCGGATTATGATCTGGTGCTGCCGCTGCCCTTACAGGATCGCGGCGCGCCCGTGCCCGCCCGCCTGGCGGTGACCACGCGCACCACCGCGGGCGGCATCAGTGCAACCTGGTTGCGCGTCGACGCGGAATTGCAGGCCTTGGGTCCGGTCAGTATTCGCCTCTCGGGCCAAGGCGGCACCGTCGCCGTGCATATTGTCGCGACCGGCCCCGGCGTGGCCGCCGTGCAGGCCCAGGCCGCCGCGATGACCACCGCCCTCACGGACCTGGGGTTGCTCGCCAGTGTGCGCGTGTCGGATTTGTCGGAGTCCCATGGAGAAACAGGCCACGATGCCTGACGATCCCCGTCGCCGCGCGGTGGCCTTGCGCTACCGCGATGAGCTGGAATCGGCGCCGCGCGTGCTCGCCAAAGGCGGCGGCCCGGTGGCCGACCGCATCATCGCCTTGGCCAAGGAACATGGCATCCCTCTGCACGAAGACCGTGATCTGGTCACCCTGCTCGGCGCCCTGGACATCGATGCCGAAGTGCCGCCCTTGCTGTACCACGCTCTCGCCGAAATTCTCGCCCAGCTCTATCGCGCCAACGCGCAGGCGGGCAAGCGAAAGTAGCTGCCCGCAGCGGTATTGAGCCGGTATTGAGCAGGTATTGAGCAGGTATTGAGCAGGTATTGAGCAGGCCGGCACCTCTGACACGCTGCCAACCATGTCCGCCGGCCTCCTCGTGTGCGTGCTGGGTACGCTGATCTGTTTCGCGGGTGGGTTATGGCTGCTGGTCTTAGCCTTTGCCGAGTCCGTCCTCTGGGGCCTGGGCTGCCTGCTGTTGTGGCCCGCGGTGCTGATCGGCTTTGTCGTCACCTATTGGCCGCGCACCCGCATCCCCGCCGTTCTCCACTTCACCGGTCTGGTCCTCGCGGTGGTCGGGGCGACCGCGTGGGGAATGGAACGCATGCGCGGACTGGTGATGTAGCGCCAAGGCGGTACAAGGCCCCGTACCCATGGCTGGCAAAACCCTGAAATCCACCGCATCCTCGAAAATCCCGGTGGTGCTCGTGCAAACGCTTCACCCCGACGACAAGGCCTTTACGGCTGAGCGCACCGAGGAGATGCGCAGCCTCTGCGATACCGCCCACCGCGAAGTTGTCGGCGTGATCGTGCAACACGTCCGCAATCCGGTGCCCGCCACCTATATTGGCAGCGGAAAAGTCGAAGAGGTCATGGCCGCTCGCGAGGAACACAAAGCCGAAGAAATCGTCTTCGACGTGCAGCTGAGCCCGCGCCAACAGCGCAATCTCGAAAAAGAGATGGGCTGCGATGTGCTGGATTACAATCAGGTCATTCTCGACATTTTCGCGCGCAACGCCCGCACGCATCAGGCCATTCTCGCAGTCGACCTCGCGAATATGCGCTACAACCGTTCACGCCTGAAACGCCTGTGGAGCCATTTGGATCGCGTCGGCGGCGGCGGCGGCATGGGCATGGGCGCCGTGCGCGGCACCGGTGAAAAGCAGATCGAAATCGATAAGCGCCTGATCCGCGGTCGCATCCAGGATCTGACCCTGCGTCTGGAAGAGATCGAATCGCGGCGCGAACGCACCGTCAAGGCGCGCGGCGAATGTTTCAACATTGCCCTGGTCGGCTACACCAATGCCGGCAAAAGCACGCTGATGAATGCGCTGACCAACACCAATGTGCTCGCCGAGGACCGCCTCTTCGCCACCTTGGATACGCGCACCGCGCAAATTCATCTCGAAAATGTGCCTAATGCCGTGCTGTCGGACACGGTCGGATTCATCCGCAATCTGCCGCATGAATTGATCGCCAGCTTTCATGCCACCCTGGCGGAAGTGCGCGAGGCCGACTTGTTATTGCACGTCGTCGACAGCGCCAATCCGGGCATGGACGAACAGATGCGCGCGGTCGAGACGGTGCTGAACGGCCTCAATGCGGCGAAAATACCCACCATCGTGGTCTTCAATAAGATGGATGCCGCCGCCAGTCCGACTCTGGTCCAGGCGTACCGAGCCCGGCATGCCAATTCAGTCGCTATTTCCGCACGGACCGGCGAAGGTCTCGATGATCTGCGCGCGATGATCATCGCCAAGGCCGACAGCCGCCGCGAAAAACTCACCGTGCGCGTGCCCGCCGCCGATGGCGCCGTCCAAGCGTGGCTGCGCCGCATCGCGCGCATCACCGGCGAACGTTACGACCGCGAGGACGAGGCCGAACTCGATCTCGATCTCGATCGCCGCGATCTCGCTGATCTGCGCGCGCATCCAGCGGTGCACATCGTCCCCACCGCGGCCTCGTGATGGCGCCCGAGGCGCTGCTGACCCTGCTCGACGATCCCGACCCGCAGGTGCGCAGCACCCTGCATGCGCAGCTTGCCCGTGATCGTGATCTGCTTGATGCCACCTGGCGTGCTGCCGTTGCCCGCGGCAGCGAATTTCCCGCTGGGCTCATCGAAGTGGTCTTGGCCACCGACGCCGAAGAATTGGTCGACGCCTTTGCCGCCGTCGAGGATCTCGCCGGCGGGATCTGGGTTTTGCCGCTGCTGCATCAACCACGCCGCGATTGGCGCACCTCCGGAGCCGCCGCAATTCAGGGGTTGGCAACGCGGGCGCAGGCTCTGCCGGGCCGTCTTGATGGCGGGCGCCTGGCGCGATTTCTCGGCGAGGATCTCGGTTTTTCCGGCGACACCGTAGATTATCACGATCCCCGCAACAGTTTTTTACCGTGTGTTCTCGAACGCCGCTGCGGCCTGCCCATTGCGGTAACCGCGTTGTGGTTATTGGTCGCGCGGATGTGCCACCTTGATTGTGAAGCCATCGCCGCACCTGGCCATGTGGTGGGCCGCTGGCGCCGCAGCGGTGACGGTGGCAGTGGCGGGTCGCACGATGAATGGCACTACGTCGACTGTTTTGCCGGCGGGGTGCCGATCACCCTCGCCGAGTTGGAGGCGCGCTCGAATGCCATGGGCGAAGTTTCGATCCTGCCGTATCTCAGCGCCGCGTCGGATCGCGCCTTGCTGCGCCGCATGGCGCGCAATCTGGTGCACGCCTACGCCAAACGCGGCGACCGCGTACGCGCCACCATCGCGCACGGCATGGCCCACGCCTGAGCGATCCGGCTGTGCGACGATGGTTGTGACCAGCGATTGCGCCTGAAAACAAGCGCGTACAACGATTTTCCGCTGGAGTTTTCCCATGCCTGTTCTCCGTTCCCGCACCACCACCCACGGTCGCAACATGTCAGGTGCCCGCGCGTTGTGGCGAGCGACCGGCATGACCGATGATGATTTCGGCAAGCCGATCATCGCGGTGGTCAATTCGTTCACTCAGTTCGTGCCCGGCCATGTCCACCTCAAGGACCTCGGCCAATTGGTGGCACGGCAGATCGAAGCGGCTGGCGGCGTCGCCAAAGAATTCAATACCATCGCGGTCGACGATGGCATCGCTATGGGCCACGGCGGCATGCTCTATTCGCTGCCCTCGCGCGATCTCATCGCCGATAGCGTCGAATACATGGTCAACGCGCATTGCGCTGATGCGATGGTGTGCATTTCCAACTGCGACAAAATCACCCCCGGTATGCTGATGGCGGCGATGCGGCTGAATATTCCCGCCGTGTTCGTCAGCGGCGGTCCTATGGAAGCCGGCAAAGCAGTCATCGACGGCATCCACAAGCGTCTCGACTTGGTCGACGCCATGGTCGCCGGCGCCGATGAAAAAGTCAGTGACGAAACCGCCGCGGAATATGAACGCTCGGCCTGCCCGACCTGCGGCTCGTGCTCGGGCATGTTCACCGCCAATTCGATGAATTGTCTGACGGAAGCGCTGGGCTTGAGTCTGCCTGGTAATGGCAGCACCCTGGCCACCCACGCGTATCGCAAGGAATTGTTCGAACGCGCCGGCAAGCTGGTCGTCGAATTGTGCCGGCGCTGGTACGGCCAAGACGATGCCAGCGCGTTGCCGCGCAACATTGCCACTTTTGAAGCCTTTGAAAATGCGATGCGTCTCGACATCGCCATGGGTGGTTCGACCAATACCGTGCTGCATTTGTTGGCCGCCGCGCGTGAAGGCGGCATCCCCTTCACCATGGCCGATATTGATCGCCTGTCGCGGTCAACGCCGTGTGTGTGCAAGGTCGCACCGGCGACCGAAAAGTTCCACATGGAAGACGTCCACCGCGCCGGCGGCGTCATGGCTATTCTGGGCGAGCTCGATCGCGGCGGCCTGATTCATCGTCAGGTTCCCACCGTGCATAGTCCGTCGATCGGCAAGGCGATTGAAACCTGGGATATTACCCGCGGTCAAGCCCAGGCGAAACGCCTGTTCGCCGCCGCACCGGGGAACGTGGCCACGGTGGTGCCCTTTTCCCAGGAAAAAACCTGGGATCTTGATCTCGATCGCAGCGAAGGCTGCATCCGCGACGTCGCCCACGCCTACAGCCGCGATGGCGGCCTGGCAATTCTCTCCGGCAATATCGCGCCGAAAGGCTGCATCGTCAAAACCGCCGGCGTCGATGATGCGTCCCTGCGCTTCACCGGCCCCGCGGTCGTCTTCGAATCCCAAGACGACGCCGTCACGGCAATTCTCGGCAGCCAAATCAAAGCCGGCGATGTCGTGGTCATCCGCTATGAAGGCCCCAAAGGCGGGCCCGGTATGCAGGAAATGCTCTATCCCACCAGCTACCTGAAATCGATGGGTCTGGGCAAAGCCTGCGCGCTCATTACCGACGGACGTTTTTCCGGCGGCACCTCGGGCTTAAGCATCGGCCACGTCTCACCCGAAGCCGCCGCCGGCGGCACCATCGGCCTGGTCGAACCCGGCGACTCCATCGCCATCGATATTCCCGGCCGCACCATCACGCTACAGGTCAGCGCCGAAATCCTCGCCCAGCGCCGCCAAGCCCGCGACGCGATCGGCTGGAAACCCGCCAAACGAGAACGCTACGTCAGCGCCAGTCTGCGCGTCTACGCCGCCATGGCCTTATCCGCCGACGAAGGCGCGGTGCGCGACGTCAGCCGTTTACCGTAATCGCGACAACAGACTGCGGGCCGCGTCGATATCGGCAGTTAATTGCTGCTGAAGGGCGACGAGATCGGAAAATTTCCGTTCTTCCCGCAGTCGCGCCACGCACTCAATGCTGATGCTGCGTTCGTACGCATCGCCGGACCAGTCGAGCAGATGGGCTTCGACGGTAAATGGTCGCCCGCCGCTGACGGTGGGCAGATGGCCCGCGTTGACTGCGGCGGGAATTGCCGTGTCGCTGTCGCCTAGGCGGGCCCAGGCGGCGTAAACGCCGGGGCCGGGTGGTTGATTCAGCCACCGGCCGATATTGCAGGTCGGCACGCCGAGGCGGCGACCGCGGCCCTCGCCGTGGACCACGGTTCCGCGCAGACGGTGCCAGCGGCCCAGGTCTTGGTGGACTGCTTCGCAATTTCCCGCCGCCAAGGCGGCGCGCACGCGACTGGATGAAATCACGCCGCGTTCATCGCGCACCGCCGCGATCACATGGCACTGCAAGCCAGCCGCCCGCGCGAGCATCGGTAATTCCTGAGCGCTGCCGGAACGATCGCGACCAAAGCGGAAATCTTCGCCGACTAGCACGGCACCGACGCCGAGTGCATGCACGCGGTGCAGAAATGCCGCGGGATCAAGTCCGCGGATGTCGGAAAATGGCAGGGTTATTTCGCGCACTCCCCAGGCCGTTAACAGAGCCTGGCGGTCGTATTCGGCGATAATAGGCAGGCGCGGCTCCCAGCCCAATTCTGCAGCCATGCCGCTGAAAGTCATGATCGCTGGTTCACCCAGCGCACGCGCGGCGGCAATAAGCGCCTGATGGCCGCGATGCACAGCGTCGAATTTTCCGATGGCGCAGGCAAGCATGCGGGGACGGATCACTCCGGATTGGCTTCGGGATCTGCGCCAGCGCTGGGCTGTTCATCGAACCAATCGATGCCGCCACGCGAATGCGCCAACTTCCAATCAGGCAGCGCGAGTTGCGCCTCCACCGTGGCCCACTCCCGGGCCAAAATGGCAGCGGCGGTGATCTCGCCAACTTCTGGGGTTGGGGCCAGGAGCACGGCCAATTCAGCCGCTTTGCGGCGCAGGCGACCTTCGTTGGTTTCAGTGACGTCGCGCGACAGTTGTTTGTCGTAGGTGTCCTGTTCGCTGGCGTCCGGCGCGGCGAGCCAGTCGATGACCTCCTGCCATGCTTCGAGACTGACGATATAGCGCTGCAAGGCGTGCAGATGCTCACCGCGATTGCGCCACAGGTTGCCATCTTTTTCGATCGCATGCGGTATCATCCGTTTGACGAAGGCCGGCACTCGTTTGTTTTCGTGCTCGGCCACCGCCAGGGCGGCGCGATACCAGAATTCAGACAGCTGAAAATTGGTCATCCCGGTATCATGTGGGAGCGGCGGGATAACGGCGGCGCCATCTAAACGCACATTCAGATCATGGATCAACGGATCGAGCAAAGCCGACCAATGCGCATGGATAACCCTTTGTTGAAAGGTGTCGCCCTTGTGATGGAACATCCACGCTAGGTGGCGCAGAAGCCGTTCGCTGTTGGGATTGCGTCGGGAGCCCCGGACATTGGCATCCAAGCCGGCCAAATACCACGACCATTTGCCCGCTTCGTCGTCGACCTCGACGGCGATGTTGTAGGCGAGATCCCAGGACATGTATTCCCAGATCTGCTCGAAGCGCGGCTGCACCTTGGCGATGGCCTGAAACAAGGCGACACTTTCATAAAACCGTCGATTTTCCTTGGCTGACATCGCCCGCATCCACAGCAGATCGCAGGCCAGCCCGCGAAATCCCCCCAATAGCAAGGTCCCCGCGAATTCCCCCGGCTCCACCGCCGTGATCGCGTCCCCCGCACTCACCGTCTGCGCCCGCAGCGGCTGCAGACCAAACCACGCCAAACCCTGGGCCAGCAGAAGGCAGATTATTCCAGCAATGATGGCTGACTTGCGGTTCATGAATTATTACGGTCGCTGATTTTCTGTTTCGTTGAGGCGGTCCTAGGTCCTAGGTCCGAGGTCCTAGGTCTCGTTTGCGTGGGTTTTTCATGTTGGATGTTATGGCGCACAGGCATGAAGCGTAGGCAAGTGGGGTTATGCGGAGATTCGGGACCTAGGACCTCGGACCTCGGACTTCGAATAGCCCACAAACAACGCGAGTAAGAATTCATAATTCACGCCTACGCAAAGCAATCCAAGCACACCCCATCGCAATAACCGTAAACACGCTGAAATAGAGCCACGCGTGCCCAACAACGGCCCAGGGAATGGCGCGGCCTGCGGCCAGTTCGGTGGCGACGGGGATGCGGTTGAAGTCGGGGAGGACGGTGAGCATTAATTCGAGCAGACGGCGGAAGATGAGCCCTGGTTTTTCCCACTCTAGAGTATCGCGGATGACGGCGTGGGCAGAACCAGCAAAATAAACGGTGAGGCCGCTGAGCAGAGCGACGCCGAGATTGGAAATGGTGGCGCCGAACAGGGCGACGCCAGCGAGCAGACCGCAGGCGGCGAGCAGGACCAGGACGCCGCGAAGCATATTGGTGAGCAGGCCCCCGGCAGGCACTGCAACCAATACGCTGGCGTCTTTTTCGGCGACGATAACGATCCGCGATTCCAAGCGGGTGAGTTGAATGACCGCACTGCCATCGGCTTTAATGTGTTCGGGCAGCAGGCGCAGACGCAGATAATCCTGACCCAAATCGCGGCTGGCGTTGTCGCGGTTTTTCAGCACCAGGCGCCCGGATTCCTGGGCCAAACGATCGAAGCCATACGGACTGTCAGGATCCAAAGGGAGGGCGACCCAGCGGTCGCCGACCTGGGCGCGGACCTGAACCAGGGCCTCGCCGAAGGGCTGGTCGGGCGAGGTACCGGTGACCCGCGCGCGCAGCAATAATTCCGCGCCCTCGGGACCGGGCGTGGCCAAGTCGGTAAAGCGCCAGCGCAGGCCATTGCCGGGCAGACCGCTGAGGCCGACCCGATCGCGGGTGGCCGCAATCGCGGTGGTTTCGCCGATGGCGGATACTTGCTCCCAGGCCACCGGGGCTTGCGTCGCACGCATGACCGGGGAACGCTCGAATCGCCAGGATACTGCCAGGGTGCCCGCCAGAGCAAGGGCGCTCAAGCCAGCCAACAACCACACTAAACAGCCCAACCAGCGCCCGCACAAATAGGTGATCGGGCGCAGTGGTTTGCTGAACAGGACATAGCCAGTGCGCGCATCCAGATCCCGGCGCAGGACCTGGGCGGAGATCAAAATGGAGAGCAGGATCCCGACGAAACCGAGGGTGCCGGTAATCGCGAGCACGGCCAATTTCAGCCGCGCGCCGTCATCGACCGCCTGCAAGGTCGGCAGCGTGAACAGAAAACCCACGCCCAGGACGACGAACACCAGCCATAAACGTTGCCGGGTCAATTCGCGGGCGGTCAGGCCGGCGACTGCCAAGGCGCCGCGCACCATGCGGATCACGGCTTGGAATCTTTGCCTGACGAGCCGGCGGCGACGATGCGGCGAAAATGCGCCTCCAATTTTTCGCGCGGATGATCGACCCCGACCAGGGCGCTTCCCGCCGCGGCCCGCACGGCGGCGAGCACCGCCGGATCGGGATTATCCAATTCGATGGTGGTGCGCGACGTTTCAGTCAACAATTCGTCGACCCGGCCCATTTCTCGCAAGGTGCCCTGGGCGAGAATGGCGATGCGATCGCAGACATCTTCGACATCCGCCAACAAATGGCTGCACAACAGCACCGTTTTGCCGCGTTGTTTCAGGCGCACGATCAGATCTTTGACCTCGGCGGTGCCGATCGGATCCAGGCCCGAGGTCGGTTCGTCAAGAATGACCAGATCGGGATCATTGATCAGGGCCTGGGCCAGCCCTAAGCGCCGCGCCATGCCTTTGGAATATTCCCCGAGGCGACGGCGGCGGGCGTGGGCGAGGCCGACCATCTCGATCAATTCGCCACTGCGCCGTGCCAACACCGCCCGGGGAATGGCGAAAAGATTGCCGAAAAAGGCCAGAGTCTCCTCGGCATTGAGAAATTTATAGAGGTAGGTCTCTTCCGGGAGATACCCGATGCGATGCTTGACCTGCTGATCACGCGGATCCCGCCCGAAGACAAAGGCATCGCCGGTGGTGGTGCCGATCAACCCGAGCAACAGCTTGATGGTCGTGGTCTTGCCCGAACCGTTCGGACCGAGCAGGCCGAAGACCTCGCCTGGGCGGACGTCGAGGGTGAGATTGTCCAAAGCCTTCACCCGGGGTCGGCCCCAGAAATTGGTGTAGGTCTTGGTCAGTCCCTTCGTGCGAATGACGGCGTCGTCGGCCATACGCGGCATCATGGGACCGCTGGCGGCCGCTTCAAATGCTCGCTGCCGGAAGACGGCTGCGTGCCTCCTGCACTTGCGGCTTCCGGCCCTGGTTACTGGGCGCATGCTCTCCGCCATGCGCGGTGTAGTCATCGTCGGGGCAGGTCCAGCAGGATTGATGGCGGCGGAAACGCTCGGCCAGGCGGGCGTGGCGGTGCTGGTGGTTGACGCCAATCCCAAACCGGGACGTAAATTTCTGGTCGCGGGGCGCAGCGGGCTGAATCTGACCCATTCCGAACCGATCAAACGCTTCGCCAGCCGCTACGGCGAAAATTGCGTGCGATTTACCCAGTATTTAGAGGCCTTTTCGCCCACCGGGCTGCGCGCGTGGGCGGATGGGCTGGGGGCGGAAACCTTTATCGGTACCTCGGGCCGAGTATTCCCACGCATGTTTAAGGGCGCGAACCTGCTCGCGGCGTGGCAGGATCGCCTCAAGAGTCTGAATGTGCGCCTGCGCGGGCGGCTGCGTTTGCGCGACATCGCCCCTGGTCCGGTCCTGACCTGTCAAGATGCGGACGGCGACCAGGTCTTCGAGCCCAAGGCGGTGATCCTGGCTCTGGGTGGGGCCAGCTGGCCCGAGACCGGATCCGACGGCCAGTGGACGCAGGTTCTCGCCGCGCGCGGCGTGCCCCTGACCCCCTGGCAGCCCGCCAATGTCGCCTTGAACGTGGCCTGGCCTGAAAGCGTGCTGCCCTTTGCCGGCGAACCGTTGAAGACCATTGCCTTGAGCGCTGGGGATGGGCAGTGGCTTCGCGGCGAGCTGGTGGTCAGCACCACCGGCGTCGAAGGCGGCGGGGTCTACAGCGTCAGCCGCAGCCTACGCGATGGCGTAGCCCGGGACGGCGTCGCGCATCTGCATCTCGATCTCAAGCCGGATCTGCTTCTGCAAACCCTGCGTGACCGTGCAGCGGACCTCAGTACGACTGATTTTGCCCGCCGTTTGCGCCTGAGTCCCCTCGCAGAAGCCCTACTCGCTGCCTATGCAGGTGCTGACCGGATCGCGGCGCTCAAGGATCTAGTCCTGCCGATCACCGGCACCCGCCCCCTGGCCGAGGCGATCAGCTCGGCCGGCGGGATTCCCTTTGCCGCCTGCGACGAAGGCCTGCAACTCCTGCAGATTCCCGGGGTATGGGTCTGCGGCGAGATGCTGGATTGGGAGGCCCCGACTGGTGGTTACCTGCTCCAGGGCTGCGCCAGCACCGCGGTGTGGGCGGCGCAGGCGATCCTGAAGTCCTTTGGGCTACCCGCGGCCACCCCAGCCCTTCACTCACCCCAGCCGCTACCGGGGATTTCCCGTTGATCGCTGACGGTGCCGGGTGTCTCCTGACCCCCCTATGTCGCGCCCGCTCCTGAACATTTTCCCTTGGACCGTCTGCGCTGCCGGCGCCGCCCTCATCCTGGCCGGATGCGGCGCAGACCGCGGCGAGCGTGCGTATTACCGCAGTCGCTACGTTCCTGAAAATGTCGACGGCACCTACACCGGCATCCAGCGCGCCCAGTGGAAGGGCGACAAGGAAGTCTTCGAACTGCCCGCCGCGCCGCCCGCCTTGGACGGCGAACATTACGCCCGCGTGAATTGCGACAAACCCGGACCGCAATTCAAAGGCCAATCCATGGTCGGCCTGGGCGACGAAGTCCGCGGCAATTCGCGGATCGAACTCGCTGATCTCGGCGGCATGGACACGCGCCCCGTCCCTCTTGGTGCCCTTGATCCGCTGCCCGGCTACGCCATCGGTGGCATGCACGACGGCGCCCCCCGCGGCATCTACAACACTACCCTGCCCAAACAGGATATCGCCGACATGGACCGCCGTCCGCGCGTCATCGCCGGTTCTGGCACCGATGTCCGTGAACCGCCGGTCGATGCGGTGATCCGCGACATGGCCAAAGACGATTATTGCCTGCCCGAAGCAGTGCCGCCGCTGAAGTAGTAGGCTACCGCCTGGGCAAACGCCCATTGCCCGCTGGCCACGCGCCGGATGGCATGCAGGTGACCGCGGGGGCAATACACACGGTAGGCGATGCTCTGCGTCGCCTCGAAAAAAGCGACGCAGGGCGTCGCGTACCGGACCGCCTCATGATTAGATGTCGCGTTCCGTAGCGCTGCTCCAGGGCTATTTTTCGGGAGAGGATGCCAATCCGGCAGCCACAGAATTATTTTCGATATATTGGACAACCCGTGTAAAATGATCTTGATCACGGTCATACCGATATCTGGACCGCTACCATGGCAGCGCCAGCGTGCCCTTGACCGCAGACAGCTTGGAATCGGAAGCCGCCGTTCGCGCCATTTTACAATCGGCATTTCAACGTCAGGGCACCGGCTTGGCGATTCCAGCCGGCAATCGGGCCAAACAGTCCGCCCAGGTCATGCTGCATCGGCTTTTTGAGGCGCACACGGTCAGTGATTATCCGCGCATTCCGCAGTCCCATCCCCGCGAAGCGCGGATCGCCGAGGCGTATGCATGTTTACAGACCAGCACCGATCCCGCAGCGGCAGAAGCCGCTTTAACCATCTATCAGGCCATCGGCACCAACACGCGTACGAAAAAAGGCGAGTCGGATGTTGACCTCCATCGCGCCGTGCATGTGGGCATGGCGTTGTGCTATCGCTTTATGGACAACCCTACTGCGGACGAGGACCACACCGCGCGTGCGGCCGTCCTCACCAAATAATCATTATTTAGTGATCAACGCCGCACCCGCCAGGGTGACGCGGTCGCCGATATCGTAGCGTTCGCCGAAATCGACGAATATCTCCAAGGTCTGCACGCCGCTGAGATCAAGATCGATGGCTTGCGCCGGGTCGGCGCCGGTCAGGGCATCTTTGCGCCACAATTCACGGCCATCGCCGGTGATGACGACCGGGCAATTTCCCTCGAGGCCGACTTCATCCGCGATGCCGATCACGGCGGAAAAACGGACATAACGCCCTTTCAGGGCCCAGCGCAGGCGACAGCGGCTGTGCAGGCTCAGGCCCTTGGCATAGCGCAGGCCGTCGAGCAGGATCGGGCCGCCTTCTAGGGCCTGATCACGACGGTGCTGCCACGTACGTCCGAAGGCGCCTTCTTCTTCGACCACGGTCGGCGCAAGATCGCTCAGGTAGCGGCGGCGACCGCCTTCGACGCGCAGCGGGATACCCAGCGGCCACGCGCTCAACGCCACCGTCGGTGCGGCGACCAGGGCGGGTATTTTACCCGGCAACAGGGCGATCGGGAGCTGGGCCGGATCCACTTCGGCGAGCAGGCGCAGAGTATCGCTGGGGCGATCAGTACCAGCTAAGCGCAGGGCCAGGCAATCGCCGAGTTCCAACGGCAATTCGCCCAAGGCTTCGGAGTGAAAGATCAATTTGCCGTCCTTGATTCCCCGCACCCGACCATCGTAGGAGCCGCTGACCAGAACGACGCGGTCAACTCCGGCCACCGCGGGAGGAAGCTGTTCTCCCCAGCCACGCACTGCGGCCAAGGGCAGCGCGAGTTCCTGCCCCAAGGCGGTGACCAGCACGATATCGGCGCGGTCGGCCACCGCCGCGCGGGCGGTCGCCGGCAACCATGACCCGTCACTGAGCCAGACTCCGAAGCGGGCCGAACCAGGGACCCTTCCGTCAGCGCTAGGTGCAGGGCCCCCCAGGACGATGCGATCGACATCCGCCAGCGCGAACGCCGCTCCATCAACCGTGATCTGATTGGCATCGACCCAGCCCACAGCGCCACTGCGCACGCTGCCATCCAGCAGGCGGACTTCATCGGCGGCGGACGCGGTAGAAACAGCCCCCACTGCACTGAGCAGCACGCCCAGAAAGGGACCGACAAGCCAAGCCAAGGAGCGGTGCAGCGGACAAGGACGCATACGCGGCAGTGTGGTCGCCTGTTCCCGAGGCGCCACCGGTGAAGCGTCGTCCTGGCCCCCGCGCCCAGAGACTGGGCAAAGCGAGTCCGGCCGGTACGACCAGGGCCGTGTTTGGCGTCCTGCATCCGTTTCTGTTGTGGGGGATTGCCGCGATCGCCGTACCGATCGCGATCCACCTGTTGCTGCGGCAACGTCCCCGACCCCGGCCGTGGGCGGCAATGCGCTGGTTGCGCGCCGCCATGCAGCGGGCGCAGCGCCGTTTCCGCCTGACCAATCTGCTGCTGCTGATCATGCGCTGTCTGATCATCGCGCTGCTGGCATGCGCGGTGGCGCGGCCAAATTGGTCGGTGCTGGGTCGTGGGGGACAACTGGTCTTGGTCATTGATCAGACTGCGTCGATGGGTGCACGCGGCGACGATGCCGGTCCCCTGGCGGCCGTCGCCGCTGCCTTAACACAAGCCGATCTGCCCGGGCGGGTGCGCGTCATCGCGGTCGCGGATCAGGTGCGCGTCGTCGCAGATGGCGGCGCCGAAGAAGCACGCGCTGCTGTGCAACGCCTGAGCGCACTTCCTTTCCCTGGTGGCCTAGATCTGGATTCCGCCCGCGGCACCCGCACTGGCGCCGCCAATTCAAGCGGATTATTGACGCATATGAATGCTGGCGCCGATGTCGTGTTGATCAGCGATTTCCAGCAGAATGACGGCAGCAGTCTCGCCACTTTCTTGCACGATCATGTGCACAGCGTGCGCCGCTGGGCCGTCGGGAATGCCACCGCCAACGCCGCTATTATTGGTCTTGAGGGAATTCCGGATCCGCTGCCCAACGAAAGCAGTGAGGCCCTGCTGCACTTGGCCGGGCAACACCAGGCAGGCATTCGTCTGGCGGTCAATGGCGGCCCAGCCAGCGAGGCGGGGCGCGGTAATCGCTTTGCCATTCCCCCACTCGAGCCAGGCGACCATCGTCTGGTGGTCAGCATTGATGATGGCGGACTGACGTATGACGACCGTTTGGAGATCCCGCTGAAAGTACGCGGCCCGGTGCCGGTGGTCATCGCGGTCGATCATGCCGATTATCTCGCCGCCAGTCTGCTGGCCGACACCCGCAATTTTGCTCCGTCCACCGGGCATCAGCCACAGATTCTGCCCACCCAGCTGGCCGCCGAGGCGCTGCCGCCGCGCGGGCTGGTCGCGCTGCGCGGACGCAGCGGCGACGGCGAGCGCCTCGCCCGCTGGGTGCAGGCCGGCGGGGTGCTGTGGGCGCCGCTCAGCGTCCTAGAGGAAGATCCGGCCCTGCAACCGCTGCTCGCCGGGCTGGAGCTCGGTGAAACCGGCAACGGCGGACCCTTTGTCAGCGGCATGCGCGATCTTGATGAGGTCTTTGCCTTGGCTGCGCTCGCCAACGTACCCACGGTGACCACGCTACCCGCGCAGGCCGAAGTGGTGCTGCGCGCCGGCACCACCCCGGTGGTCATCGCTTTGCACGTTGGCCGCGGCCGCGTTATTGTCGAAACCGCGCCGCTCAGCCAGGACCCCGCATTTACTGCTCGCGGGGCGACGCCGTTGTGGGTGCGACGCGTCGCCCGCCGACTCACCGCCAGCGCCGATATTCCGCAGTGGTGGGAGGCTGGCCGCCCGGTGCCCGCGGATGTCACTGACGCCACTGATTCCACCGCGGCCACCGATGCCACCGATGCCTCTGAAGCGTCTGCAGCCATCACCCTGCGCCGCGCAGGTTTGGCGATGGTGGTTCAACCGGGAACGCCGCTGATTGCCGAGCCCGGCGCCTACAGTCTGGGTGATGGTCGCGGCAATGATCGGTACGTCATCGTCACCGCCAACCGCGAAGAGGCGCGCATCGATCGCGCGCCGCCGCCTGGGGCCGCGCGGACGCTCACCGAGGCTCTGCCCGCGGCGACCGGCGCCGACTGGGGCCTGCCCTTATTATTAGCGGCGCTGGCCTTATTGCTGGGTGAAGGCGCCTTTGCCGCGTGGGCTGGACGGCAGTATGCCGCGCCTGCAGCGGCGGTCGGCGCAGCAATCGCGGCCAAGGACGCCGCATGAGCGAAGCTGCCGGGCTATCTGTTTCCGAAACTGTTTCCGAAACTGTTACCGCATCCGTTACGGGAAACGGAACCGCCACTGAATCCTCCAGGACTGCGGTGCAGCATCGCATCGATTTCCATTGGGAACACGTCGGTGCCGATTGGCATGTTCTGCTGTATCTGCTCGCCGCCCTCGCTTTGGGTTGGTGGGCGTTCCGTCGCTATGGTCCCGCTCCAGCGGGTTGGCCCGGACGCATCGCCCGCAGCTGCCGCTGGCTGGCCATCGTGCTGGTGGTGATCATGGCGGCCGGACCGTCGTGGCGGGACACCAGCATCACCGCCATTCCTGGGCGTCTGCTGGTGGCGGTAGATCGCTCTGCTTCAATGGCGCGCGCCGATGGCCCGCAGGGCCAGCCGCGCATCGCCATCACCAAGGACCTCGCCAGCGGATTATTGGCGCTGGGCGAACAACGGGAATTGATTCAAGAATGGCGGTCCGTCGGCGGTGTCAGCGATGTTCTGGATCGCGATGCGTTGGTCCTGGAAGCGCCAAGCACCCCCGGCAGCGTCAGCCCGCTCGGGGATGAATTACAGCGCTTGGCGGATGCTGGGCGGTGCGATCATCTCATCCTGGTCAGCGATGGTCGCGTCACCACCGGCACCGATTTGGCAAGCCTCGGCGAATTGCTGCGCGAACGTGCAGTGGGCTTAAGTATTCTCGCCGTTGGCGGCATCGAGGTCGATGCCGCTTTGTGGATCGATCAATTAGTGGTCAATCGCAATGCGGCCCTGAACGAGCGCGAACCGGTACTGGTCCGCCTGACCGGGCGCGCCCTCGCCGCCGATCAACCGGTGCGCGTACGTATCAGCATTGACGGCACTGACATCGATACCACCGAGGCCGAACGCACTGCCGATAGCGAAACCACCAGCGAATGGTCGGCACGCCTCAGCGCCCAATTCCCCAACGAAGGTGAATCCATCCTGCGCGTCGAAGCCAGCCAGGGCGACCTGCGCGAAGTCCGCGAGGTGCGCATCCAGGTCACCGAGCGGCGGCTGAAAGTACTTATTCTCGATAGTCGGCCGCGCTACGAACTGCGTTATTTGCGCGAAGCCCTGCGCCGCGATCAGACCATCGTCCTGCACGCCTATCTCGGCGATGGCCGCCATTGGCGGCGGTGGAGTGACCTAGGTCCTGACGATCACCTGCCGTTGACCTCAGCTGAGGTCCGCGATTACGATGTCATCCTGCTCGGCGACGTGGGTCCCGATCAATTCACCGACGAACAATTGCGCGCCGTTGAAGACGCCGTGCGCAAACAAGGCGCAGGGCTCATCTGGCTGCTCGGCGAGACCGGCGCCAGCAGTGCTTTTGCCAGGCATCCACTTGGCGAATTATTGCCCACGCGTCTGCCTGCCAGCGATGCGCTCAGTCGCGGATTTCTCGAGCAAAAGCCGCGCCGACCGCAGCGCACCGAGGCCGCGCTGGCCATCGGCCTGTTCGATCCGGGTGATATTCCGTGGCAGGAATTGCCGCCGCTGCTGGGCGCCGCGCCGCTCGGCGAATTGCGCCCCGCCAGTGAGATCCTGATGAAGGATCAAGATGACGCTCCTTTGGTCGTCTCGCGCGCCTATCCGCCTGGCGTCAGCATCGTGGTCGCCGTCGATGACACGTGGCGCTGGCGGCGCAATGTCGGCGATACGTATCTGCAACGTTTTCACGGCCAGCTCCTGCGCTTCGCCAGCAGTGGTCGCCGCCTGGGCAGCCACCATTGGCGCCTGAGCGCCACCCCACGGCGGGCCGTGCCCGGTGAGACCCTGACCCTGACCATGACCCCGATTGGTCCGCGCAGCGAGGGCCCAGCCGAGCGCGTGGTTGCCGCGCTGGTCGGCCCCGACGGCGCCGAACTCATCGTCCCGCTGCTGGCAGCCGATGATGGTTTTTCGGCCACCGTCCAGGCACCGAGCGCCGGCAGCTGGCGCCTGCGCGTCGTCGATGGCGTCGAAGAACGTTTGGTCGATGCCGGTGAACTCGACGTGCAGCCACCCGGCGCTGAACTGCGCGACCCCCGCGCCGACCCCGACGGCTTGGCCGGCTTGGCCCGGGCCACCGGTGGTCGCGTTTATCTCGACGCTGCCGCCTTACTCGCCGATCTCCCGGATCTGGCGCGGGATCGCGTCGAAACATTGCCACCGCGTGGACTTTGGGATACGGCCTGGGCTTTTCTGGCCTTGTTGATTTTACTCAGTGTTGAGTGGTCGTTGCGGCGGTGGAAACGCTTGCCTTAAAACTGTCCTCGGTCCTAGGTCCGAAGTCCAGACCATTGCCACTTGGTCCTGCGTCCTGCGTCCTGCGTCCTGCGTCTTCGCAGGTCCGAGGTCCGAGGTCCGAGGTCCGAGGTCCGAAGTCTCGCAACCGTATGCGGTGGGTTCGCCGGGGCACCGTCACTTCACCATTTCACGCGCAAATAATCCGGGGATTGGCCCGCTCTCCGTACCGCTGACTTTAGTCGGCAGGGTCGCACCGTGGTTCGGGAGGATTTTGCATACGCTGTCCGGGGTCTTCGAAGTTATTCATGCACTGCAAGATGTGCGGGTTCTGGATTGGGCGTCTTTCGTACCAGACTGGTGGGGCGACGGACTTGATGTAACGAAGCTTCATCATCACCGGTTCGCAGGTCTTTGCGCTTTCCGCCGCCATCAGCCAATCCTTGGCGGGGCGCATCGCCCTGATCAACCTCCTGCCCTTCAGCAGTGGCGAATTGGCTGATGCCGGGCGCCTGCCCGCCAGTTTCGACACCCTCTTGTTGACCGGCGGATTCAGAAGCTGGTGAAGCCCAACGAGAAATGGATCTGATTCTTGTCTTCACCGGTCTGCGGATCGAGCAGCCAAGCGAAGTCGAGGGCAACCGGCAGGGCGATGGGGAAACGCACGCCGAAGCCGACCGCAGTGCGCATCTCGCCCAAGTCGACATCGCCATTATCGCGGAAAACATTGCCCCAGTCGGTGAACAAGACGATTTTGATCTTGTCGTCTTCGCCCTGGACGGGGATGACCAGTTCGGCGGTGGCGAGTTGGTCGACGGTGCCGCCGATGCGCGAATCGATGCCGTTGCCGTTCAGTTCGGTCGGGCCCAGACGGCCGCTTTCGAAACCGCGATGGCGCGGGCTGGGGCCGCCACCGTAATAACGGTCATAAAAGGGCACTTCGGCGCTGTCGCCGTAAGCCTGGGATTGGCGCCAGCGCTCGCGCACGTGCAGATACATCGTCCCACCCAGGGCGAAACGGGTGATCGGCAGGAAGACATCGCCAGTCAGGCCGTATTCATAATAATCGTCCGAAGCACTGAGCGGATCGCCGCTGACACCTATATCGCCAGCCAGGCGATAACCCCGCGTGGGCAGACGCGGATGATCGAGCTGATCCCAGGTCATCCGCCACGTCACGGTGTTGAGATAATATTTGCCATCGCCAGCCAAAGCGGCGTCGTTGGCATCATCATCGACGTCGCTGATCTCCAGGTCGGTGTATTGATAATTCAGGCTCACCCGCAAATCGTTATCGAAGAAATTGCGCCCCAGGCCAATGCCACTGGTCATGCGGTCTTCGCGCCAATCCAGACGGGTCGACGTGGACCGACTGAAATTCACGTTCAGACTGTAGGGACCATCCCAAACAAAGGGGTTGGTCCAGCCGAGGGAAAGATTGCGGGTGTCAGTGCCGGCACTCAGCGACAAATCCAACGTCTGACCGCCGCCACGCCAGCCTTGGAAGGTCAACGCCTTCATGATGTCGAAATTGCGCTCTTGATAGCCCAGTTCGCCAAAGACGCCGCTAGAAGAACTCCAGCCCAATTGGAGGCGGAAATTACCAGTAGAATCTTCGCCGACGCCGACCACCAGGTCGACCTTGCCCGGGCGATCCTGGTCGAAATTGCGTTCGACCCGCACGCCCTGCGGCGGTGCCACCTTGAACAGGCCGGTGCGGCGCACATTGCGTTCGGTGCGGTCGAAATCGTCCTCGTTCCACAGATCGCCGGGATGCAGACGTATCTGCCGCCGAACGACTGCGTCCCGGGTCAGATAATTACCAAAGATGTCAACCCGATCGACGGTGTAGAGATCACCTTCGAAAAGGTGCAGGGTGAGATGGACTTTATGCGTTTCGGGATCGGGGCGACGGTCGACGCGAATGGTGCACCGGGCGTAGCCCTGATTGCGGATCAGATGTTCGCAGCGCGAAATCGCGGCGTCTATGTCACTGCGCCGAAAGATCGCCCCGGCTTGCATGCCGAATGCGGTCAATAATGAGGCTTCGCTTTCGACCGTATTGCCGACCACGGCCACGGAACCCAGCTCCCACAGGGTGCCGGGTTGCAGGGTAAATGCGAGCACCACGCGATCGTCATAGCGGCCATCAGGGGCCAGCTGCGGACCATGGCGACGGCGTTCGTCGTCGGGGCGAATAAAGTCAAACGCGTATTTCCGCGGACCTTCGGCGCGGGCGTCGAGCCAACCGAGATCCTGCAACGTGCGCGCTGCAGCTTCGCGATCGAGATCCGCCATTTCGGCGAGAAAGGGCGAACCCGGCGCATTAAGCAGGGCGCGGTCGATCGTGCGCGGCAGAACTTGGGCCGGCAGACCGTCGTACAACACCGCGCCGACCTTGACCTTGAAACCCAGATCGACGTGGAAGGCGACCTGGGCTATACCGGCCTCAACCGGGGCATCGACTGTCACGCTCGCGCCAGCGAAACCCTTTTCGGCATAATATCGTTCCAAGGCTTTGCGATCATCGTCAATAAAGACCGGATTCAGATAGGAACCGGCACGGGTTTGGACTTTCTTGTCCAGACCCTGGCGCTGAAAAAAGGTCAAGCCCGGAAAAGTAACTTCGCCGACCAATGGCAATTCGGTGACCTTGAAGATCACCTTCACCGTGCCGGTGGCGCGATCGACCTGCTGTTCCACCCGGGTATCGGTAAACGGCCCCATGCGCTCAATCGCGCGCACGTCGTCGGTCAAGGTCAGGAAGTCGAGCGGCGATCCCGCACGGGTGCCGAGGATAAAGCGGATCCGGTCGGGATGGACGCGGACGCAACCCTGGACCTCGACCGCCGTAACCTGCGGACGTTCATCGGCGGCATGCGCACACACCAGGGCCGAGGCCGCCAGCAGCACGCTCATCGAATGGATCCGCCTGACCGGCACGCCAACTCCTGCATGGCAGCCAAGCGGCTGCGGGGAAAGACCAACCCCCGCTGCGCGCAGCGGGACCCGGTGGGGAGCGCGGCATGCTCCGCACCTGATAGGGTGGAGCAAGAACGTCATCCGGCCACGTTGGCGCCCTCCCAAGACGCCGTTTAGGGCCGGACCTCACCGCCCTGATGTCATCGCCCCAACAGGTACCAAGCGGCGAGGAATGCCACGATCGCGACCACCCAGGCTAGCAGCAGCCATTTTGGCAGCGGGCGTCCATGCAGGCCGGGGCGGGCGCCGGGTGGGCGCTGGGCAGCGCGGATCTCGGCCGAGCGGTTGCGGGCTTCACTGAGAATGCGCTCCGACAGAGCGGGGTCCTGCGAGGACACCTTGGCCGCGCCGGCGAGGGTGTCGCGATGGCGGCGCAAGGCGTCGTACAGTACCTGCGAATCCTGTTGTTCCTTGGCGTCGGCGCTGCCCTCGGCGATCGCCCGCCGGGCCTGGGCGTCGTTGCCGTCTGCGGGGCCAGCTCCGTCTGCCGCGCCGTTCATCGCCGGACCCAGGTGCGGAAGACCAGATCGCCAGAGACCCGCTCCTCGGCGACGACCCATTCTTCTGCTGGTAATTCGGGAAAAGTGGCGTCGCCATAGACTTCGCGGCGGATCTCGGTCAATTCTATCCGCGTCGCCACCGGCAGGGCGAGACGATAGAGTTCACCGCCGCCGATCACCATGGGTTCCGGATCACTGGTCCGCGCCGCCGCGATAGCGGGGGCCAGCGCGGTGAAGACTTCTGCACCCGGCGCAATAAATGCGGCATTACGGGTCACCACCAGATTGCGCCGACCGGGCAACGGTTTGCCGAGCGTGGCCCAGGTTTTCCGGCCCATGATCACCGCGTGCCCGGCGGTGACGCGCTTGAAATGGCGCAGGTCCTCTGGCTCATGCCAGGGCAGATCGCCATCCTGGCCGATCACCCGATTCGACGCCATTGCCGCGACCATGGTCAAGGGTTGCAAGCCTGCCGGTGATAAAGTCATACCGCCACCGGCGCCTTGATCGCGGGGTGCGGGTCATAGCCCTCGATGGCGATATGTTCAAAGCGGAAATCTGCCAATTCGCGCACGCTGGGATCCAGGCGCAGGACGGGCAGTGGGCGGAAATCGCGCGCCAGTTGCGTCTGCACCTGCTCAAGATGGTTCTGGTAAATATGCGCGTCGCCGAAACTGTGCACGAAATCCCCCAGTTTGAGCCCGGTGACCTGGGCGATCATCGCGGTCAGCAGGCTGTAGCTGGCGATATTGAAGGGCACGCCTAGAAATATATCTGCACTGCGCTGGTAGAGTTGGCAGCTCAATTCACCGTCCTGGACATAGAATTGAAACAGGGTGTGACAGGGCGGCAGGGCAACTTGCTCGGCTTCGCGCGGATTCCAGCCGCTGACTAGCAGCCGCCGCGAATGCGGATTGTTGCGGATCTGTTCAACGACCCGCGTGATCTGGTCGACGCCATCGGCGGCAAAGGTGCCATCGGGCAACGGGCTGCCGCCGAAATTGCGCCATTGATGGCCGTAAACTGGCCCCAGATCACCTTCCTTGCGCCCAAAGCGCGCGCATTGCGCGGCGGTGGCCCATTCATTCCAGATCGACACGCCGCGATCGCTCAGCCAGGCGTTATCCGTGCTGCCAGAAAGAAACCACAGCAATTCGTGGATGATCGATTTAACGTGGACCTTTTTCGTCGTCAGCAGCGGAAACGAGGTGCGCAGGTCGAAGCGCATCTGATAGCCAAAGACACCAATGGTGCCGGTTCCGGTACGGTCCGCCCGCGGGCGGCCGTGGTCGAGGACATGACGGAGCAGATCATGATATTGGCGCACCCGCGCAGCCTATGGCGGGCACGGCAGGGGCAAATGCTGACCGCACGGGGAGTGTGCTGGCATCCCCGCGCAGCGGGGCGAGACTGCCGCCATGCTGCTGTCCGTACGTGGCCTCGTGAAACGATTCCCCATCCACCAGGGCGTCTTGTCCCGCGTGGTCGGCCATGTGCACGCCGTCGAAGGCATCGATCTGGACCTCGCGGCGGGCGAAGCCCTGGGTCTGGTTGGCGAATCCGGCTGTGGCAAGACCACCGCCGGGCGCTGCATCCTGCATCTGATCCCGCCGACCGCGGGCACGGTCTTGGTGGACGGGGTCGACCTCGGCAGCCTGTCCGCGGGTGCGCTGCGCCGGCAGCGCCGGCACTTGCAGATGATTTTCCAGGACCCGTACGGCAGCCTGAACCCACGCCTGACCATCGCTGATACGCTCACCGAACCCTTGATCGTGCACGGTCTGGCCGGCGCCGACGACGCGCGGGATCGCGCCGCCGCGCTGCTCGAACGGGTCGGGCTGGAGCGCGGCGATCTCGATCGCTGGCCGCATCAATTTTCCGGCGGGCAGCGCCAGCGCATTGGCATCGCGCGGGCGATCAGCGTCGAACCGCGCCTGATTGTGTGCGATGAAGCGGTGTCGGCGCTGGATGTATCGGTGCAGGCGCAGGTGCTCAATCTGCTCGCGGATCTTCAGCGCGAACGCAATCTCGCCTATTTGTTCATTTCCCATGACCTTAACGTGGTCGCCCATGTGTGCTCACGAGTGGCAGTGATGTATCTCGGTGAAATCGTCGAAATCGGTCCGGTCGAAGCGCTCTACGAGCATCCGCTGCATCCGTATACCCAGGCTTTATTATCCGCCGTGCCGGGTCTACAGCGGAAACGGATTGTGCTCGCCGGAGACCTGCCGAGCCCGCTGGAGCCGCCCTCGGCAGCGCGCCTGGTGCGGCGTTTTCCCGCGCACGCCGCGGCATTTGCCGAGGGCGAGATCCGTCTACGCGAAGCAGGTCCCGGACATTATGTCCGCTGCGCGCGCCTGGACGTGCTCCAGGAAGCCGCTCACGCCGCTGCGCAGACCTGAAGCTGCCGCGCCAACCGATGTCCGACCGTGCCGATAATATATTCACCGCGATTCTCGCGGGCGGAAACCTGTCCTGGTTGCGCTGGGGCGCCGCCGCCCTGGCCCAGGCCCAAGAACGCGAGGTGCCGATTATGGTCCTCTGCGGCGAGGCCTGCGATCATTGGAGCGCCGTCCTGGCGGCTGAATTGCACGCCGATGCAGCGGTGCAGGAATTGCTCGGCGGATTATTCGTCGCGGTGGTAGCCGAACGTCTGGAAGATCCCGCCCTCGCCGCGCGCTGCCAGGAAGTGCTCGCCCTGCGCGCCGATGCCAGCGGCTTTCCGCTGATCGCCTTTGCTACCCCGACGGGTGAATTTTTCGGCGCGGTGCCGTGGCGCCCCCTGCATGATCGTGAACAACAGGTCGGACTGACGCGGATTCTGGTTGCGGTGGCAGAAACCTGGGCCGACGACCGCGACGCTATTCTTGCCGACGCTACTGAAGTGCAGCGCCTGCTCAGCATCGCCAGCCAACGCCTCAGCGGGTCTGGCAAGCCACTGCGTCCGCAGCTGCTTTTGGAATCCGCGGAAAGCGCCCTGGTCGGCCTCGGTGACAGCTTAGAGGGCGGCTTCGGGCCGACGCCGCGCAGTTTGGGTACCGCGGCAGTGCGTTTTCTCGCCGCGCGCGCGCGCCGCGAAGACGCGCCCCTGGCACTGATCCGCCTGCTCGAACGCACCGTCTTGGCCTGGGCGCACGGCGCCGTCTGTGATCAACTCGGCGGCGGCATGCATCGCGGCAGCGTCGATGCCGGGTGGCGGCAACCTTTTTTTGAACAGCGGTTAATTGATCAGGCGCAGACTGCCCTGGCGTGGCTCGACGCCGCCGAGGCCTTGGACCGTCCCGCCCTGCGCGTCGCCGCCGAACGCTGCCTGCGCTGGACCATTGATCATTTGCGTCTGACGGTGGATACGTATGCGGCCGGTTTCCATGCCGACGCACCAGGCGTCGACGGACAATTGCACCAGGGCGCCTATCAGTGCTGGACCATTGCCGAGATCTCTAGCTTGATTGGCGAAGACGCTGCCGATCTGGTCGTGGAGCGCTTCGCCCTGAGCGACGCACCGATTATTGATGGGGCACAAGCCCTGGCCGTACGTGCTCCCGTGACCCCTGGGTCCGAAGTCCGCCTGGCCGCCGCCCTGCAACGTTTAGCGGTGGCGCGCAGCGAGCGCACGCCGCCGCTGCGCGATGAACGCCCGGATCAACGCGGCGAAGGATTATTGCTGTGCGCGTTGGCCCGCCTGCGCTCTGAGCACGCCGATCTCGCCACTGCCGGGGCGGCGCTCGCCGAACGCTATCTGCACGCAGAACCCGTGGCTCCCGCCGCCGGCGATGGGGCCGCGGTGGCGCTGGGTCTGGTCGCCTGGAGTGGTGCCACCAGCGCCGCCCGCGCCTGGCTGGCCAGCGAAGCCCGCCATCGCGATGAACGAGGTCGCGTGCAGGTGGGTGCAGAACGCTTTCTCGAACCCGCCCCGCTGGCTGCGGTCGACGATGATCGCGGGGATTCCGCTGCCGCACTCGTCGCCGAAGCTTGTCTGCGCTGCGGAGATGACCATGCCGCTCATGCGCTGCTTGTGGCCCATGGCGGCGTGCTTACCCATGGAGCCGCCGCGGCCGGATTATTGCGCATGCTCGATGGCCTCGCGCACACATCCTCCTGAACCTGCTGCCCTACTCCCGGCGCAGGGCCAGAGCCGAAAGCATGCAGGTCGCTACTAAAAACGGCACGCAATGATGCGGAATGCAGGGCGAGGGGTGAGTCCTCCGTTCATCAGACCCCAGGCGTTTTGGCATGGACGGTGCTCTTTCCAGCCATGGTCGCGCTCAGCCCTGCTTGTGAAACCTCGACGGGGGAGCCACTTTCCACCGCACTGCAGACGGTCGCCGATTTCCTGCAGCAGCAAGCCTATGAGTTCACCTGCGTCACCCCGGCCACCCATGCGCGGGTGCTGGATCTGCGCAACGGCCAACAGGCGCAATCCCTGCGCGATATATTCGGCTGGAATATGCCTTTTCGCGCCGGGATGCTGCCCGCAGCCATCCAGGCCTGCCTGGAGCAGAGCGGCTTGGTCCATGCTGGCGAAGATGCTGGCAAACCACCTGCTTCCAGCGGGGAAGTGCGGTGGACGTGCTGCGTCCGCTTCGCTTCGCAGGGCGCCGACCTCATTGCCCACGAAGGCTTTCCGACACTTGCGCACGACGCCGTGTTTTATGGCCCTGACACCTTCCGTTTCTGCCGCGCGATCCGCCAGCATCTGCGCCCGGGTGGCTTGGTCGTCGATATCGGGTGTGGATCGGGCGCTGGGGCCATCGTCGCGGCCCAGGTCGGTGCCGCCCAGGTGATCGCCAGCGACATCAATTCCCGTGCCCTCGCTTTTGCCGAAGCGAACGTGCAAACTGCCGGTTTGAGTGGGATCATTTCCATGCGCTTGAGCGATCTTCTCCAGGAGATCCGCGAAACACCGACAGCGATCATCGCCAATCCTCCATTCATTGTCGACAGCAAGGGCCGTTCCTACCGCGATGGCGGCGGTGACCTGGGTGTCGACCTTTCCCTGGCTATCGTCAGCGCGGCGGCAGAACGCCTGCCGCGCGGCGGACAGCTCATTGTTTATACCGGGGCCCCGGTGGTGGATGGGGTCGATTATTTCCGTGCTGCGGCCGAACCAATACTGCACCAGCGGGGTTTACGCATGCACTATGAAGAGATCGACCCGGATATATTTGGCGACGAGCTCAGCTCCCCCTCCTACACTACCATCGACGGCATCGAGCGCATCGCGGCGGTTTTGCTGGTAGCGCAGGTTCCCTGAACGTCCTTGGCTTTTCCAGCTTCTATCCCGGATTCTTTACGAGGCACAACCATGCTCCCTCTCCTCGCGAACCATGAAGAACGAAAACACGGTTTTCCGAACGATGAGGTGCATGCTGCGGACGTCATGGCCGCCGCTCGCCAGCAACGCATGGCGCATCACCTGCGCCGACGTTTGAGTCCGCAGTGGAGTGGAGAACCCGAATCCACCACCAACGATGAAGCTGAAGACGTGCGTCGTTTTCTGCGTGAGGAGCGGTTGCTAGCGGCAGGCGCGTGTGGCGAGGTTCCCAGTGAGCCCGCCGCATTCGTCGAATGGTTCGTTGCCCTGCGCGATCACGGTCCAGGCCAGGGTGACCCGCTGTTTCCGTGGCTGGCGGAAAACGCCGACCACGACGCGATGTTGTGGTTTCTGCGCCAGGAAATGGCCGGCGAAGCCGGCTTCGATGATGTCGTCGCAGTGGCCATGGTGCGCATGCCGGCGCGGGCGAAAATGGAGATGGCGCACAATCTCTGGGATGAATTCGGTCGCGGCAATCCACAGGGTGTGCATGGGCATCTGCTGGATCGCATGGCAGAGTGCCTCCATCTTTCTTGTCGGATCGAAGACGCGGTGTGGGAAGCGTTGGCCCTGGGCAATCTCATGGCCGGAATGACCGTCGAACGCCGCGCATATCTTGCGGTTGGCGCCTTGGGAGCGATCGAACTGACGGCCCCCGATCGCGTCGCTTGTGTGGCAAAAGGCATGCGCCGTCTAGGCATGCCGCCCGAGGCGCGGCGTTATTTCGAACTGCACGCGGCCTTGGATATTGAACATTCGCGGCGCTGGAACGAAGAGGTCCTGCACACCCTGGTCAGCGAAGATCCCCGCACCGCGCCATTATTGGCGCAAGGGGCGTGGATGCGGCTGGAGGCCGGTCGCCGCTGCTTTGAACGCTATCGGCACCTTTTGCCGCACCCAGGTGGGTGATTTCTGATTGTGGCAGCTTTCTTTCCCCATGTCAGTTCGGGGCCCTGCCATCACATCTACCTCATCACCGCTGGCGCTGAGCGTGGCCCACCATTGCCGCTCCGGTATCGCTCTGCGATAGGGTGAGGGCCCCTGCGTCCGAGTAGGGCTGATTCAGCCGTCGCTCGCCGTTTCAGTTTTGCGCAAGCCGCGGATATTCATTGCGGCGAGCACAAATTGCAAAACCACCACCGCATACGCCTGCGCAGGCCATCCCCACGCCACCCACAACACATTGCTGCCGAGAAAACACCAAAAGCCCCAATTGCGGCTCCAGCGGCCATTACAGCCGACCAGCCACGCAGCGGCGATAGTCGCGACCATTGCGGGCCACTGGAGAAGATCCCAATAATTCATCGTCCACCTGTCCTTGGTCGCGTGCTGAGGTTGGTAGTTCCGTTTGCGCGACAGTTCGAGTTGCAGTTAAGAAAAAGAGCGTGGTCAATCCGGCGCCGATAGCCACTTTCCACAGGGCGGCCCTAGCGGCAAGAAACATGTTATACGTCCCGATAATGTTATCGCGCAAGAGGTCCCCTCCCACACCGCGGAAGGATCAGGGGACGCCGCCAGATGCACAACCGTGTCGATGCCCTGGCAGGCGGCAGTCAGATCAGGCACATCGCCGAGCACACCGGCATGGATCTCGCCGAACGCGCGGATGTTTTCAATGCCCGATTGGCCTTCCCGTACGAACAGCCGCAGGCGGTATTTTTCAGCCGCGCGTTGGGCGAAAGACGATCCGAAATGGCCTGCGGCTCCGGTGACCAGCACCGTGCGTTTAAAGTTATGATGGATGGGCATGCCTCGCCTCTGGCAAATTCCGTGCCATGTGCAGTTCTTCACATCGAGACGGCCAATCGCTGTTCCTGGTCCTGCCTTCGTACGGCCCCGACCCATCCGGGTCACCTCATTCAGCCCGATGCCTACCGGGTGAATACGAATTCATTGTTGTTCAGCCAGGGCGTGGTCCGCAACTCCTGGAGCTGAAAGCCGCGATCGCGCAGGAAGTGGAAAATTGCCTCAGGCGTGGCCACCTCGTAGGGATACCCGCCCAGCCAGTCATGCCAATCATGGACGATCGACATGCCGCGATCCTGCCGATAGCGGGCAAAGATGTTCTGCCGTCGGACCACGCACGAGGCCAGCGTGCGGAGGGCAAAATACGGGATGAATACCGCCGAGACCACCGACCTGCCCAGCCGACCCTGACAATAGATGCGTTTGATCCGGGCCCAGTTCCGCGACGAGCGGCCGCGATCATTGTAGATCGCGATGAATAAGGTCCCCCCGCTGGTCACCCGCGTCGCCGCGTGGTCGATCGCGGTCCACATCGCCCCGGTGTGGTGCAGGACTCCCCACGAATAGACGAGGTCAAATGTGCCCAGCGTCGCGAGATAGGACGCATCCAGCACCGACCCCTGCTCGACCAGCCAATCGCCGTCGTCGGGAAAATAGCGCGTGCGCAGCTCGGCGGTGCAGGCCACCGAGGCCGGATCGAAATCGAAGGAGCGCACCCGCGCCCCCAGCCTGCGCAGGGCGAGCGAGAACAACCCGCTTCCAGACCCGATATCAAGCACGGTTTTGCCATCCAATCGCTCGCAGCCGAGCATCGCCTGGAGCGAGCGCTGCGCAGTCGCGATCCGCTCCTCATTTAGAGTCGCCAGAAAGGCGCGCCAATTCTCGCCAAAGGCGAAACGCTTGCCCTGCCGGATCTCTTCGTCCGCATTGGTCATCGGTACCACCCTTTGGGCCTCCAATGTGCGAGGACAACCCCGGAACAAAAGCCCCTCTTTTGTCGATCAGAGTACACTCGTCGATAGATGGTGATTCTTTGGCGGATCACGGTGATTCGTGGTGTCCTGGCTCTCTACCGGCCCCTCCAGGACCGGCCCGGAGAAGAATTCACGTTTACGCTATGCACGCGTCTTTGGAGCACGACCGCGCACCCGCTCGGCATAGATCCGCTGCGTCGCCACCATCGCCACCACCAATCCTGCCTCGGTTGCGAGGACCGTCACCACTTCCATGAGCATGCCTATCGTCCCGAATGCTGGCAGTGCCTCGGCCAGTGCAGCATGGCTCGTCCACGCAGCCCACGGCACCAGGATCAGATGCACAGCAGCACATATTTGGAGCGGCCAGCGTGCCCAAGCTGGCCGCCAAAGAGCCACACCTGCGACGAAGCCGCTGAACACCCCAACCGCGAGCAACCATTCTCGGCCTGTTTGCAGTACGGAAAGTGCCTGCTGCATGGGCGCTACCAATCCGGCGGCGTTGAGCAGATCCAGCTATCCAATTCCGCAGCGCATTCCCTGACGATTTCACGCCGCGGCGCGACCATGCGCTTGGGGAAAAACTTCCGTCCGAGCGTCCACCCTGGTCGCTCTCGACCTGCACTGCGCTTACGCCAGCCGCAGCGGATCCCCTTGCGCCAACACGACCAGGGTACAGGCCTCAATCGTTTTCAGGCCTTTGGCTTGCAAGGCGGCGATCAATTCCGGCGATTCGGTGCCCGGATTCAGCCAGACGAGGCGCGGCTTGCGGGCGGCGATCGCGTTCACCAGGGGCAGGCCGATGCTGGGATTGACGTAGAGGCAGACGATGTCGACTGGGGTGGTGACCTCGTCCAAGGTGCGCAACGCAGGCAGGCCATCGACGGCTTCACCGGCAGGATTGATCGGAATCACCGTCCAGCCGGCGGCGCGGTAGCGCTGCACCGCTTGATGCGAGATACGGTCGGGTTTGGGTGAGGCACCGAGGATTGCGACCGTAGGCATGCCCGGGATTGACCAGCGCGGCGCGATCCCTGCAATGCCTAGCATGGGTGAGCTTGACGATCTGCGCACGAATCTGCGCCAGCTCATTGAACTGGAGCGGGCCTCTGGGGTCGAATGGCTGCCGATGCCGAGTACGTCAGCGCCCAGCGCAGTCATGCCGATCAGCGCGGCCACCCAGACCAACCCACGCCGCGAGGACGAATATTCCCCCCTGGTTGCTTTCGATGCCACGCCTGCGCGCAGCGCACCGGAACAGCCGTTAGCGCAGGATCGCTGGACCGCCCCGGCAGATTTGATCGAGCAACCCGCCGCGCTAGCGCTGCCCCGCATCGCGACCGATATTGCCGCCTGTCAGCGCTGCGGGCTATGCGCCACGCGCAAACAGACCGTGCCCGGCGAGGGCAACCCGACCCCCGCCGTGGTTTTCGTTGGCGAGGGTCCCGGCCAGGAGGAGGACGAAACCGGGCGCCCCTTCGTCGGCGCGGCCGGACACCTGCTGGATCGCATGATCATCGCCATGGGTCTGAGCCGCAGCGAGGTGTTCATCGTCAACGCGATCAAATGCCGCCCGCCGGGCAATCGCAATCCGGAGCCGGAAGAAATCGCCGCCTGTCATCCCTTTTTGATGGCCCAGCTCGCCGTGCTGCGGCCGCAGGTCATCTGCACGCTGGGCAACGTGCCGCTACGCGCGCTGTTCGGCCCAGACATCGCAGGTATCACCCGCGTACGCGGCCAACGCCGCGATTGGCAGGGTATTCCGGTCATTCCGACGTTTCACCCCAGTTATCTGCTACGCAATGAAAGTGGCAAAAAACCGGCATGGGACGATCTCAAAGCCGTGCTTACCCTGCTCGGACGCACACCCCCTGCCCCGATGCGCCGCGAGGGGTAACCCCTTGCCCCGGGTGCCCACGGTAAAGAATCGCATCGACAGCTTCGGGACCTCAAGGTAGTCTGATCATATGGGTGAGTTCGACGACAACCGCGATGAGCGCCTCCAGCACGAGGCCGAGGAACTGATGCGCCAGAAGCGCTTCCTTGACGCGGCGCATCGTTATCAGGATCTGCGCAGTCAGCAGCCCACCGACCTGTGGGCCAGCCTGGGCCATTGTTCGGCCCTGGAATGCGCGGGGAATATTCCTGAGGCTCAGCAGATTCTGGAAGAGATGACCGTACGGCATAAACGCAGTGCGCCCCTGCACCGTTTCCGCCGCCTGTTTTTCGAACGCCGCGAAGACCTGCCCAATGCCCAGGTCTCGACCGCGGCGCTGGAAAATGATCTCATCGACGAAGGTCCCGACGATCAACTCGCGGATCTCTATTTCAACCAAGGCCGCTACCTCGAAGCGCGCGACGAACTCAACCGCTTACTGCGCAGCGATTATATCGACAGCGATGAAATGCACGCCAGCGCGCTTGCCCGTCTTGGCGCCTGTTTGCGCCAGATCGGCGAATTCGACGAAGCGCGTCGCCGCCTGCGCGAATCGCTGCGCCTGGAAGAGGACCACCATTGGGCCCTGTCCGAACTGGCCGAGGTCGAACGCGCGCAAGGTGATCTCGACACCGCGCGCGGACATTATCTTGCCGCGCTCAAATCCGCGCCGGAAGATCATTGGTGCCGCGGGCATCTGGCCCAACTCGAAGTCGAAGCCGGTAATCGCGATCGCGCCGAATCGCTGTATCGCGAAATCCTCCAGGCTGAGCCGCAAACGCCGTGGGCCCTGGTGGAATTGGCACAATTGGTCGCCGAACGCGACGGCGACGAATCCCGCCAATTGGCTGAACGCGCCCTGGCTGCAGATCGTAATTATCCGTGGGCGCACGCGCACTTGGGCCAACTCGCGCGGCGAAACGGTGATCTCAAGCAGGCCATCGAGCATCATCAGGATGCCCTCAACGGGGCTCCGGATGCGCCGTGGCTCTTGCATGAATTGGCGGAATGCAACCGCCTGCTTGGGCGCTTTGACGAGGCGCATCGCTTGTTGGGTCGCGCCCGCGACCACGACCCCTACGAACCGTCGACCTACGGCTATCTCGCCGATGTCCTGCGCGCGGAAAATCGTATTCCGGAAACCTTTGCCCACCTCACCAAGGCGGTCGAACTGGATCCGGAATACACCTGGGCGTGGCGCGAACTCGCTGAATTGCGCGCCTTGAATAATGAGCATGACGCCGCCGATGAGGCCTACCGCCATGCGGTCGAACTCGAAGGCGACGAAGCCGTCAACGACGGTCTGCGCGCCTTTTTATTGCGCTGTCGCGGGCGCCGCAGCGCGGCCCAGCCGTGGCTGGAACGCGCGGTGGAAAAACAGCCGGATTATCTGTGGGCTTGGCGTGAACTCGCCGACCTGCATTTGATGCAGGGCGACGCCGAAGCTGCCGAGGCCACCACCAAACTGGCGTTGGATCACCTGCCCGACAATCCCCCCCTGCAAGGTCTGCGCAGCGAAGCCCTGCGCCGCCTGGGCCGCCACGCCGAAGCCCTGCCCATCGTCGAACGGGCGCTCGAACGCGCCGACGAAGTGCCGCAGTTGCACGCGCTGAAGGCAGAAATTCTTGCGGAAACCGGCCGTCTCGATGCCGCCCAGCCCTGCGCCGAACGCGCCTGCGCCCTGGACGACAGTCCAGAATATCGCGCCTTACTGGCGCAGATCCTGATCAGTGCCGATCGCTTGGATCAGGCCGAAACCATCGTGCGCGATTTGGTCGCTGGCGAAAAGGTTGCCGGTGAAAAACCGATCTCCAGCGCATTTGAACTCGCCGCTATTCTTGCCGAACGCGAAGAGGAACCCGACGCTGCCTTGGCGTGGTGCGACCGTGGTCTGGCGGTACACGCCGACGATCCGCGCCTGGTCACGCGCCGCGCCAAGCTGGCAGTGCAACTTGGTCGCCCGCAACCCGTGCAGGCGTTAATCGCACTGATGGATTCCGGCGTGCAATTGCCGTGGCGCGATGTCGCGCAGATTATGGCTCAGGCCGGTGAAAGTGCCTTGGCTCATCGCGCCGCGTATACTGTGCTGGCCAATACCGTTGACGAAGACTCCGACCGCCAAGCCAAAGCGTGGCTGTTGCTGGCCGAAGTCGATCTGGCCTTGGGCCGCTCCGACGATGCCACCGCCGCCGCCAGCAAGGCCCTGGCCCTGGACGAAGATTGCGTGCCCGCCCGGATCCTGGCTGCGGTCCTGGCTGAACGCCGCGGACAATTACCGGTAGCGATCGCGCATCTTGAACATCTCGATGTGCGTCTGCATGCCGGCGATAATGACGAGGCCGGGGAAAGCGGATTATTGCTGCGCCAGCTGGCTGGACTTTACGAACGCGCCGAGCGCATTCCTGATGCGCGCGCGTGCTGGCAGCGCATTCGCGATGATGCCGGGGTCGACGACCCCGACAGCGCCGTCGAAGCCGCCGCTTTTGCCTTGCGCGTGCAGCTCGACGACGCCGAAGCCCAGGCCGAAGAATTGACCCAACGCCTGCACGGCGGCGCGCGCCAACGCCTGCTGCGTGAGCGCGCCGTTGCCGCCACCCGGAACCACGGCGCGTTCGCGGGGCTGGAGCTGCTCGACCGCGAAGAAGCCCAGCTTGGTGCGGACGGCCTCATGCTGATGGCGCAACTTGCCCTGGCGGCGGGCGATCCAGCGCGGGCCCTGGCCCTGTGCGACGCGCTGGGCGCGGGCACGAGCGCTGGAACTGCCGTCGATGCCGCGACACTGCGTTTATTACGGGTGCGGATCCTGCTGGCCTTGCGCCGCCTCGACGAGGCCCTGGCCCTGGCCCGGGTCTGCCAGCAGAACGGTGGCGCCGATGAGGCCACCACCCTGGTCGCCGAAGCTCTGGCCCTGCTCGGACGCATCGAAGATGCGTGCACCGTGGCCCAGATCACCGGCCCCGCCGCCAGCGGCGAACGCGGGCTTTTGGTCGCCCTCCTCCATCTCGAACGCGATGGCGTCGTGCCGTTTATCAGCGCCCTGGGCCGTTTGGCCGCGCCGCCGCCGCAACATCCTCTGGGTCGCGTGTTTGCCGCCGCGTGGCCGGGCGCCTGGGGTCCGGCCAGCCTCAAGCAGGGTTTCGTCAGCGATGACGTCCTCGCTCTGCCGCCCCTGCCGAAATCCGCCCGCGCCACCGCCCGCGCCCTGGCCGAGGCTGGTCACCCCGCCGCCGCTGCGCATCTGTTGGTGTCGGTCGCCGCCACGATTATCGACGGCCAAGCAGAGGTGGCCCACGCCCTGCGCACCGCCGCCGTCCCCTATCTACGTCAAGCCGGACAATGGCGCGCGGCGTGGCGCCTGGCGTGGACCCTGGGCAGACCGTGGCGAATTTTCGTCTGAGATATTCTGCTGCTCAAAAGTATTGAGTCAGCGTCCGCCCGCTTTTTTGCGTAAGTCGATCGCTTCGGTAATGCCATGCTTGGCGGGATGGCGCACCGCATGGCGCACGACCCAGCAGCGTTCAGGCGTAGGCTTACGCAGCCAGCGCGCGCACTGCGCAAAGGCCACGGCGGGATGATCTTTGGCGATGTCGCCGATATGGTTTGCAACGGAGCGGCGCACATACAGATCCACGTCATCGACCAGCACGTCCAATAAGGGCAGGACAGGCGTCGGATCACGCACGAGGCCGGGCAAACGTTCGGCCCACGGCAGGCGTGGGCGGGTGCCCTCGCTGACCAAGCGGCGGACATGCGCATTGGGATGCGTGGTCCAAGTGCGCAGATGTTTCAGGGTGCGCGCCTGCTCGCGAATTAAAAAGGGACGGATAGAAAATTCCGCACTGAAGCGGCGGGTGATGGCCTCGTTGGCGGCCATGCCTGCGTCCCAATCGCGGAGATGGGTATGAATGAAGGCACTGTGCGGCAGATAAAAAATGGTTTCAGACCGTTGCCTGCACTCATGCTCAATTCTGGGCCCAGGCTGGCGATGAGTTGTTGGGCCGCGGTAGCAGGATCTGACGACAGGTGCGTCGCCAGGACGTGAGCGATATGCGCCGCGCGCGGCTTGAGCTCCAAGTCGTCGAGACCCGCACTGGCTTGACGCACGAAGGTAGAACGGGCGAAACCTGGCACGGCGTCGACAAAGGATTCCGCAATCAAGGCGACCGCGCGCCGATTGAGCAGCAATTTGAGCGGGGTCCCGGTTTCGATGGAGGCCGGGGCGGTAAAGCGTTCGGCGGGATGCATGGCGGGAGTATGGTGGCAAATACGCTGAATCCACTCGCAGCCGTAATCTTTCCCTGCGAGGTTCGCGTTGCATTTTAGGTTTTGCTTTTTCGCTGTCGCTCTGCGACCCATGGGGTCGCGGTTCGGATTGATGCGTTCGATGATGACGGACAGACGGTGTCCCTTGCAGCGCCGCGTTTCCGCACGAATGCGGTTCCGCAATTTCTGCACGCCGGTCGAACGCGGCAGGCGGAGCAAGCTCCGGATGCCCGTGCGCCCAGAGGTCCACCGTTTGCGGGTGAACCCGAGAAAGTCGATCGAGGCGCCTTGGTGCGTCAGGTCGACTATGCTTGTTTTCTCTGGGTGCAGGGACAGCCGGTGCGCAGCGGTCCACTGTCGCACCACGATGAACGCTGCTTGCGCAGCGGCGGCCGTGGGGCAACGGATGACACAGTCATCGGCGTAGCAAATCATGTCAAAGCCCTGGGCATGCAGAGCATGATCCAGGCCGTTGAGATAGATATTCGCCAGCAGGGGACTGATTACTCCGCCGTGCGGGGTCCCTGCCAAACCGGGTTCATGCCGCCCGTCGTCATGCAGCACGCCCGCAGTCAGAAACTACTGAATGAGCTGCAAGACGCCGGGGTCGGCGATGCGGTGCACACTCCCGCGCAGATCTCCCGCCGGAACACGCCAAACCCTCATCAGCATGCGGTCGCCAACCACCCAGAGCATCATCATCACGCCAACCGTTCTGCGCGTGATCACGGCAGCGTTTCACCGCCACCAGCTTCGTCATTCGGTAGCAGACTCGCCGAAGACTCCAGGCCGAAACACGTTCGTCATCCTGCCGCCTCCTCATGCCCAGCCTCCTGCTCTCCACACGCACCTCGCGGCGCATGCAGTTGGATTCTGGTTCCAAACAAAAACCGCTGTTTGCGTTGGGACTTGCACCCAACTGGTTTGACGTGCGCAGCGGCGCACGAGCGCGACTCCATGGGTCGCCGGGGGATTCCGCACGTAGAAGTCGACGATTGCCCACGTGAAATAGGCAAACGATATTCCCGAGCATTTTAATTTTATGTGCACCGTATCGCCCTGCGACCCATGGGGTCGCGCTCCGTGGGGCTATCGCCCCAACAGCCCCGCTCACGCCGGTTCGTGGAATTCCGAATCGACGATCTGGGCGCGGTGCGACGTACGTTGTTCGTCAAGCAAGCGATGCAATTCCTGGCTCGCGAGATCGACCACATCGTCGCGTTTAACCACGACGCAGGCAGGACGTTTCTGCCAATCGAGAATGCGTTCGTCGCCGATGACGACACGTTCGCATTTCCCGCCCAGCGCTTTCAGCGCCTGCACGGCGGCGATGCCTTCGACATCGGGCATGATCACCGCATCGGCGGGGGTCGCCAGCCGCACGGCCCGGGCCGGCACTTGGCCGATATCGTTGAAAATCAATTCGGCATGGATCGGCAGAGTCTCTTCCATGAACGCACACTGCACGCCGGCCAATTCTTTGAGCGATTCGGCTTCGGGTAGAGTGACTCCGCGCACTTCGCGCACGCGGCCAATAAACGCGATGCGCCGGCAGCCTTTGCGAATCAGATACCGCGCCGCGAGATAGCCCGAGCGGAAACTGTTGGGCACGATGCTGCTGGCTTCGCAGCGATTCGGCGCAGTGCCGATAACCAGCATCGGGCGGCGCAGATCCGCGAGTTGTTTCAGATGCGGTTCGTGCGCCAAGCCGATGCACAAAATCACCCGGCCGGGGCGGCGAATGCGATCAACATCGGGGCCGTAGGCCGGATCGCCAGGCGTAATGTGATAGCGTTCGATTTCGATGCCGTCGGCGGTCAACCGTTCACCGAGACGTTTTTCGATAAACCCGTAAAAATCATCACGCGGTTCGCTGTGGGTGCTGCCGACCAGCAGGGTGAGCTTACGATTCGGCAGACTGCGCACGAACAGACCGACCCCGCGACGGGCAGTGCACAAACCAGATTCCATCAGGCGGCTGACCACCTTGGAAATGGTATTCGGGCTGGCCTGAAAACGCTTGGCCAAGGTGCGCACAGACGGCAAGCGGCTGGAGGCGGGATAGGAACCGACTTCGATGTCCGTGCGCATCACTCGATAAATATCCTCTTGGCTCGCTTTTTCCTTGGGGTTACGCTCGGCGGTATCGTGGTTGTCTTCGTCGGCGGCAGTCATGGCTGATCATCACACGCCCCTCGTCTAGTGTGTCAACGAGCCAGATGAGGGTTTCAAACCCAGCTCCTGATCCCCTGGTCGGCGCTTTCGCGAGCCTAGCCGTCGCCTATGCCCTAGGCATGACTCTGCGGGTGTTGCTGAGCAATGATCTGGACCAGCTAGGCGACGGGCTGGCCGCCGTGCTGCGTGCCGACCCGCTACCGCCGTTAGTGAACGAGGTCATCCTGGTGCAAAGCCAGGGCATGCGCCGCTGGTTGACGCATAAACTCGCCCGCAACCTGGGCTGCGCCGCCAGTTTGGCGACCCCATTTCCAGAACGTTTCTGCGCCGAACTTGGCCTGCTCCGCTCCGGTGAAGGTGCTCGCGACGACGTCTGGGCCGCCGAAGCCTTGGGCCTGCGTCTGTATGATTTCCTCGCGACTTCACCACCGGGCGACCTGTTCGCGCCGGTGCGGGCCTACCTCGGGGCGGGCGACAGTCGCCAGCGCCTGGCTTTTTGCCGCCGTCTCGGGCAGTGCTTTGAACGCTATCAGGTCACTCGCGACGACTGGCTGCAAGCCTGGGAAGGAGGCGACGAGGCCGGTCCTGCGCCGCACGCGCAGTGGCAGGCCAGTCTCTGGCGCAGCTTGGTCGAAAGCCTGGGACCGGATCATCCCGGGCGCCGCCTACGTCAGGTGACGGCGCAGCTGACTGCCGATAAAGAACTGCCGGGCCTGCCCGAGCGCGTGCACGCCTTTGCCTGCGGCTCGCTGCCGCCCAGCGTGATTCAGCTTTTGTCAGCGCTGGCGCGCCAGCGCGAAGTCCTGTTGTGGACACCAAGCCCGACGCCGCAGTGGTGGGCTGATCTGCGCAGCGACAAAGAACTTCTCCGCGCGCAGCAGCGCGCCCCGGCACGCGCCAGCAAAGCCGGCGACCACCTCGAGCGCGGGAATCCACTGCTCGCGTCACTGGGACGCCAAGGCCGCCAGCAATTACAATTATTGAGCGCCAGTGATGCCACCGGGCAGACCTTACGCGATTTCGGTCATCGCGAACCGGGCATGGCGCATGTCTTGGCGCTGCTGCAACACGACGTGGTGCAGGTGATTGATCGGCGCCCCGATGGCGAGGCCGTACCGCAGCCGCTGCGCGCAGACGATGATTCGTTGACCTTGCATCGCTGCCACCATCCGGCGCGCGAATTAGAAGTGGTGCGTGATCTCATGCTCGCGGCCCTCGCCGCCGATGCGACGCTGCGCCCCGCAGATTGTTTAGTATTACTGACCGATCCCGAAGCCTACGGTCCGCTCGCACGCAGTATTCTCAGCGCACCGCGCCAAGGGCGCAGCCTGCCGGTGCGGGTGGCCGACGGTCCCAGCCAAAATCTGGATGCCGCTGGCGAAGCCGTGCTCGCGGTACTACACGTGAGCGTGGGTCGCGCGACGGTGAGCGATGTTTTAGATCTGCTCGAACGCCCCGTGCTACGCAGCGCTGCTGATCTCGGTGATAATGATATTCCGCGTTTGCGCCGTCTGCTTGCCGAAGCTGGGGTGTGTTGGGGGTGGACGCCCGAGCAACGCGCGCAACGCCATGATATCCCGGCATTTACCGGGCATTCGTGGCGCGATGGACTTGATCGTCTGCTCGTCGGCATCGCTACCGGCAACGCCGACGCGCTGGTTGGCGACGTACTGCCGGTCGCCGGCGACACCGCTGGCGATGATCCTTTGCTCGGCTCCTTGGCAGCCTGGCTGCAGCATGTGAATGCGCTGACGGATATCATGACCGGCGAACATGCGCTGGGCACGTGGCTGACCTTAGTGACGCCACCGTTGGCAGAATTGCTCGGCGATACCGACGCCCTCGCCACCGTGCTCAGTCGGCTCAACCGTTTGCAATCCTTGGCCGCCGAGGCAGACAGCAGCAGCCCGCTCGCGGCAGGGGCTTTTTTAGCGTTATGTCAGGATCATCTGGCCGGCGGCGCTAGCGAATCGGCATTTTTATGGGGCGGCATCACCGTTGCCGCCTTGAAGCCAATGCGTTGCCTGCCTTTTCGCGTCATCGCGGTGTGCGGCCTGGATGATCGGCGTTTTCCGCATCGCGACCGTCCGCCGATGTGTGATCTTGCCGCCGAACAACCCCGACTCGGTGACCGCAGCGCACGCGACGAGGACCGCCAGGTCTTTCTCGAAACCCTGCTCGCGGCCCGCGAGCGCCTGATTCTGACCTGGACCGCATGGGCAGCGAGTAATAGCAGCGAACAACCGGCCTCGGCTTGCGTCGATGAACTGCTGGATTGGTGTACGCACGCGCTGACCTGCGAAACCGGCGCGGTGCGCGACCAGCTAATTATTGATCATCCCCTGCAACCATTTAGCCCGCGCTATGCCAGCGATCCCCGCCTGATCGGCTTCGGTCCGCTGGTGGCGGCCCCAAGTGGGGATGCTCCCGCATTTATTACGGCACCGCTCACGCCACCCGAAATACCATCACAGCTCGATTGGCGCGACCTCGCCCAGGCCTGGGCCGATCCCTGTGCGTATTTCCTGCGCGAACGCCTCGGCATCCAGGTTCATCGCGACGACAACGCTCTCGACGACAGTGAACCCATGGCCCCGAATGCTCTGGCACAGTGGCGGCAGCGCGAAATTCTGGTCAAGCGCCGCCTGCGCGGCGATCCCGAACCGCTGCGCTGGCTGCGCGCCACTGGCGAATTACCGCACGGCGCTGCGGGCGATTCACTTGGGCGCCAGATCCTGGCCGAGGCCGATGCGCTGGTTGCGCGTATTGGCGATGATACGGAATTGCCGCCCTTGGCGGTGGATGTTGTAGTCGGCGAATGCCGGATCGGCGGCTTTTTAGATCACCGCACTGAATCAGGTCTACGCCAGTGGATTGCCGGCTCGGCGGGCCCGAAGCATTTGGTCACCACCTGGATCGCGCACCTGGTCGCCCACTTGGTCAGTCCGCCACTGAGCAGCCGTTTGATTGATCGCGAGACTACATTCACCTTTGCCGTGGTCCCTGACGCGGAAGCGCGCTTGCGCGATCTGCTCGCTGGGTGGCGCACATTTCTGAGCACTGCAGTGCCGATGCCGCCCCGGGCAGCGCGCGCTTTGGTCGATCAAGAACGAAAATTGTGCCGCAGCACCCGTGCTAAAAAAGATCCCCGGGTCGCCGCGCGCGACGAATATCACCGCGGTTTTGCGCGCAGCGCCGAGAGCGACGATTGGGTCTTACAACGCCTATGGGGCTACACCGATCCGATCAGCCATCCTGATTTTCCGCGCTGGTCTCGCCGCCTGTGGGACCACCTGTTCGATTGCGTCGAAGGCCCCTTGTGAGCACTCTTCCGCCATTTTCCCCCGGCTTTTCTGCCGCCAAGGATCCCTTGGATCGTGGCGTCACCGTGGTCGAAGCCAGCGCCGGAACCGGCAAAACCTTTGCCATCACCCGCTTGGTTTTGCGCCTCCTTTTGGACGGTCGTGTCAGCGATATCACCCAGATCGCGGTCATGACCTACACGATCGCCGCGGCTGGTGAATTATCCGGGCGCATTCGCACCGCCTTGGCGGAAGCGGTGGAACGAGTCACGTCTGGCGGCAGCGATGATCTCGCCGACCTGATCGCCGCCGCTGATCCGGCTGCTCGGCAGCGCCTGTGCGCGGCGCTGGTGCGCACCGATGAATTGGCAGTCAACACCATTCACGGTTTTTGTTTGCAGGCCCTGGAACTCGGCGCCTTTGCAGCCCAGCTGAGCCTGACCGCAGAATTCCTCGCCGAGGACGATACTCTGCTCGACATCGCCGTCGCCGATACTTGGCGCGCCACCGTGTACCCGGATGCCCACTTGGCCGCGGTATTGGTGGCAATGAAGCGCACGCCAGCGCAATTACGCAAAGAAGTCAACGCCCTGCGCCAGCACCGCGACGCGCTCATTCTGCCTGCAGCTGATAGCCTCATCGCGGCGATGGCGCGCCTGCGCGAAGCGCACGCCGCCGCCGTCGCCGCCTGGGACGACCACGCCGCAGCCGGGCTGCGTGGAGGAACTTGGCTGAAGGGTAAGGCCATCGACAAACTCGGCGCTGATTCCTTGGTCACCGATGTCGCCGAGCTGGCAACGTGGTCGCCAGCTGCCATCGCCGCGGCGACGCTGTGCGGCCAGGATATCCTCACCGCCAATCATTTCAAAAAACCACCGGTCCCGACCCACGCTTTTTTTAGCCGCTGCACCGCCTTTATCGCCGCCTGTACAGGTGTCATTCGAACCGTGCGCGTCACTCAGATCAACGGCGCTCTGCATCGTTTTACCACCGCCAAGCAGGCGGCCGACGTCTTGGGCTTTGATGATTTACTGCATCGTCTGCGCGACGCTTTGGCTGATCCGGCGCACGGCGAAGCCTTAGCGGCGCAGATACGCCAGCGCTGGCCGGTAGTCTTGGTCGACGAATTCCAGGACACCGATCCGGTCCAAGTCGCGATTTTACGCGGTATTTGGCAGCGTCCCGGCCAGAACACCGCGGGCATGTGGCTAATTGGCGATCCGAAACAGGCCATTTACGCTTTTCGCGGCGCCGACCTGCAAGCCTATGTGACGGCGGTGCACAGCGCCGATCACCATCGTACCCTGGGCGTCAATTATCGCGCGACCACGGCGATGGTCGCAGCGGTCAATGCTATATTCTCAGGGGAAAATCCTTTTCTCACTGCGGAAGTGCCCTTCCACGCGGTTCGTGCTGCCGAAAATGCGGATCAAATCCTGTGCCAGGCGCAGGATCACCCTGATGCCTCGCTGGTCTGGTGGCTCGGCGAAGACAGCGGCTGCATTGAGCGCCAATGCGTCAGCACCATCGCTGGATTGCTGGCCTCGGCCCGCCTCGGGGATCGCGCGCTGCGCGCCAGCGATTGTGCCATTCTTGCCCGCACCAATCGCCAGGGTGAATTGTTACGATCGGCTTTAACTGCGATCGGTATTCCCGCCGTCACCGCTGGCGGCGGCGATGTGTTCAGCAGCCGCGAAGCCGATGATCTCGCGCTTATTCTCGCTGCGGTCTTGGACCCTGGACTCGCCCAGCGCATTCGCGCTGCCTGCGCCACGCGGCTGTTGGGTTTTGACGCGGCCGCCATTGCGGCGCTCTCTGATGAGAGAGCGGAAGATCAAGCCGATGCCCAGGAAAAATGGCTGGCTGAGGCGCAGCGTTTTTCCGCTTGGCAGCAGATCCTGCGCGACGCAGGTATTCATGCGCTGATCAATCATCTGCTCGACAGCGAAGACGGCGCCTCGCACCTGCTCGCCTATCCTGATGGCGAACGCCAAGTGACCAATTATCGCCATCTCGGCGAATTGCTGCACGAAGCGGCGCAGGAATCCCATCTCGCCCCGCGCAGTCTGCTCGGCTGGCTCGAACGCGAACGTGCCGAAGCCGGGCAAGTGCCGCGTGATCGCCGCGAATTGCGCCTGGAAAGCGACGAGGAAGCGGTGCAGATTCTCACCGTCCATCGCGCCAAAGGCCTGGAATTTCCGGTCGTATTTTGCCCCTGGCTGGCGAAGCCGCCACGAGCGCGCGATCCAATCATGGCCCATCTCGCCGATCAGCGCATCGCCTTGTCGTGGGAAGCGGATGATGATCTGAAGCGACGCAGCGACGCCGAAAATCTCGCCGAGGATATTCGCTTGGTCTATGTGGCATTGACCCGCGCCAGTAAACGCTGCTATATCGGCGTCAGCCGCGATCGCGAGGTCGGCAGCAGCGGCCTTGCCCATCTGCTTGGCGCCGCTGATGGTGATGCCGATCAGGTTCACGCCGCGGTTATTGCGCGGGCGCAGGCCCATCCCAGCCACGCTTGGGTGCAGATCGATCCCGCCGCCGCGGCTCCTGCCCGGCAAGCACGCAGCACGGCGGACCCGCTGCCAACCGCGCGCGTTCTGCATCTGCCCGGCCATCGATTGGCACCGGTACAGACCGCATCGTTCACCAGTCTGGTGCGGCTGGCACACGGCGATGAGTTACCGATCCGCGATCACGCCGATCCCGGTGTGGTCCTGCGCATGAGTCCCGGCCCGTTGGATGCCCTGCCCGCCGGCGCACGATTCGGCACCGTGCTGCACGAATTGCTCGAAGCGGTCGACTGGCAGCAGCCCATTATTGCCGCCAAGGTGGCGACCGCCTTGGAGCGCGCGGCCCTGGATGCCGCGGCGGCGCCCGCGTTAGCAGCGGCCTTGGAGACCCTGCGGCAAACACCGTGGCCAGACTGCGGCGTGCGCTTGGATAGGTTGGCTGCGCCGCAGGTGTGGCGCGAATGGGCATTTCATCTGCCGTCTGACGGCGTCGACGGCCAACAATTGGCGACCTTGTGCGCCGCCAGTGATTCAACCCATTTTCACACCTACGCGCCGCGCCTGCGGCAATTGGCGCCGCAGGCGGCTGCGGGATTTTTGACCGGGTCCATCGATCTGTTATTCGAACATGCGGGGCGTTGGTGGCTTGCCGACTGGAAATCGAATCGCCTCGACGATTACGGCACCGCGTCGCTGAATGGCGCGATGCACGACCACCATTATCCACTGCAAGCGCTGCTGTATTTGGTCGCCGTGCATCGCCACCTGCGCGTCCGCCTCCCGGGCTATGATCCCGAGCAGCATCTGGGTGGCTGCGCATATATTTTTATTCGCGGTCTGGATGGACAGGGCGGCGGATTTTGGACGGCACCAGCACCGATTGCGCTGATTCTTGCAGTGGACGCCGCCTGCATCGCCCCGGCGGTCGCCGTCCAGCGAGGGAGCAACGCATGAATAAGCCCCTGGGCATTGCGCTGGCAGATACGCTGAGCCGACACGCGGTAGCCGCTGCCGATTGCGTCCGTGAAACGGTGCTGCACCTCGCCGCGGAGCGTGCGATTGGCCACACCGGCCTGGATCTCGAAGCGCTGAACGAGAGCGATCCCCAGCGGCCCTGGGCGGCGCAATTATTATCCAGCGGCGTGGTTGGTGATGGCAGCGGCACCCATCCGCTGGTCTTGCGCCACGGCATTATCCGCTTTGCCCGCGATGCACGCGCCGAAGCCACCATCGTCGCCCGCGTTCGCGCCGCCGCGGCGGCGCCAGCGCAAGACCACGATGGTGCGCGCCTGCGCCCATTGATGCAGAAATTGTTTCCCGCCGCCGCAACCACCTGTGATTGGCAGGCCTTGGCCGCAGCGACCGTCTTGCGCCGCGATTTCAGCGTCATCGCCGGCGGACCGGGCACCGGCAAGACCACCACCGTGCTGCGCTGTCTGGCTCTGTTAGTGGCGCGGCAGCCAAACCTGCGCATCGCCTTGGCGGCGCCGACCGGCAAAGCCGCGGCGCGTTTGTTGGAAAGTATTCACGCCGGTCTCGCAGATTTTCCACCCACCTGTGATAGCACGGCTTTGCGCGCAGCCTTGCCGCCGAGCGCGACGACCATTCATCGCCTGCTGGGATTCCAACCGCAGCGCAATCACTTCCGCTACCAGGCCGACCGTGTGCTGCCGGTCGATGTCGTCGTGGTCGATGAAGTATCGATGGCCGATGTCTTATTGATGCGCGCCCTGCTAGTCGCGGTGCCCGCGTCGGCGCGCATTATCCTCATCGGCGACAGCGATCAGCTCGCCAGCGTCGAAGCTGGGTATGTGTTGGGCGATTTGTGCCGTGCAGCGGGCAGCGATTATTCCGCTGCCAGTGCGCAATGGGCGACAGAGCTGGGCCTGGCCGTTCCCCCGGCCATACCACAAACCTCCGCCTTGGCCGAAATGGTGGTCCACCTGCGCCACACCTATCGCTTCGCCAACGCACCGGGCATTGGCGCCGTGGCAGCTGCCCTGCGCAGCGGCGACAGGGCGGCGGTGCGCGCAGCGTTGGGGCAGACCTCCGCCGATTTCACCCGCCTTGACCACGGCGCTGGTCCCGACGCCGCGCTCGGGCATCTGCTCCCGACCGCGCTGGCCTGCACCCAGGCGACAGACCCAGCGCAGGCGGTGCAGGCCTTGCAGCAGATGCGCATTCTCGCCGCCACGCGCAACGGCCCCTGGGGCGTGCGCGCCTTAGACGCCTGGCTCGAACAACGCCTGCGCGCCGCCGGTGCCCCCGACGACCGCGGCCGCCCCGTGCTGATTACCGCCAACGATGCGCATTTGGGCCTGGCCAACGGCGACCTCGGCGTGACCTGGCGTGAGGTCGGCGTGGATCAGGCGGTATTTGCGGTCGCTGACGGCCTGCGCCGCATCCCGCTGCAACGCCTGCCCGCCCACGAATCCGCCTGGGCGATGACCATTCATAAATCACAGGGTTCTGAATACGGCCAAGTCGCCGTCGTCATCCCCCCCGGCGACGGCCCCTGGCTGACCCGCGAATTATTGTACACCGGCATCACCCGCGCCCGGAATCAGGTCACGGTGGTCGGCACCGTCGACCAAATCACCACCGCCGCCGGCCGCAGCGCGGCACGCAGCACGGGGCTCAGTCGCGAACTAGCCTGAGCAGTGGCCACACGCAACCAGCAAAAAAACATCCCTGCTGGGGTAACCAGCAGGGATGTTTTGTAATGCTGCGGTAACCGTGAATTCACGCAGCCGCGAGGCTGAGAAAACTCGGGCGGTCGCCGCTGGGCAGGGTCGACAGGGGCGGCACCAGGGCGCCGAGCTGGGTGCAGATGGTGCAATCGCCATCGCCGACCACGACCACTTTCGCGTTGTCCGTGGGCAGGTCGTCGCCGTACCAGTAACGGGCTGGCTGGCCACGCAGGCACAGCACGATGGCGGTGACCACGGCTAGGGTGTGGCTCTCGTCGTTAGCCGGAACCACCCAGCGCGCCTGCGGATCGGTCGGTTGGCGTTTCAGCAATTGCAGGCCGCGTTCGCGGATCAAATCGTCCAGGCTGTCCGCGTCCTTGAGCGGGCGGTCCGCGGCGCGCCATTCGGCAAGCCCGACCAGGGCCGGGACCAGGATGCGCTGCACTTCGTCGCGCGGACGCAAGGACCAGATGGAGCGCTGGAGCAATTCAACCGCGCGGTGGGGACGACGGGTCTCCAGAGCTTCGATCAATTCAAGAGCATCACGATCGCTGGCGTCGACCAGGGATCGCGCGGCAGTCAGTTTGACCGGGCCCGCGTGGATCTTCGGATTGGCCGGCCAGCGTGGCAGACCATCGACGATGAGATTACTGATTGGGGTGCCGGCCCGAACCAACTCAGCGATGCGCTTGAGTTCATCGACCTGATGGCGGGTATAGACCCGGTAGCCGTTGGGCTGGCGTTTGGGAGCAGGCCACGCATAGCGGACCTCCCAAATGCGGAGCACGCTGGGGCTCAGGCCAGCCGCTTTGGCAGCTTCGTTAATGGTCAGGAAGGCTTTTTCGGTCATGGTGACGTCCCTCGAAAGGCGGTATAGCGGATACGGTGCCAAACTCAGAATGGATGATACGCAATGGGTAACGCATCCCGGTGCGGGGTGTTTGCTGCCGACCAGCTGGTCAGTCAGTGAGATATCGCATCAGACGATGCAGCCCCAGGAAGCTTTCGCCAGCAAATAACGTTTCAAGCGTTGCATTTTCACCATTCTCCGGGCGACATTACTACTGCCCCCAGAATAGTCCTGTTGAAGGTTCCTGCATCTCGCCATCCCAAAGCTATGGCCACTCCTGCAATAGGCCGGACATCGCTGAGCAGGCGCTCCCGTGCGCAGTCGATCCGCAAGTGCAGGTGCCAAGCCTACGTCGATATCCCCAAGACGGTTGCGAACTGGCGGCGCAGACTGGCGGCGCTCAAGCCAACTCGCGCCGCGACCACGGCAACAGGGGGGGGGGGGATGATCCTGGGCCAGCAGACGACAAGCGGCTTCGACCCGCGCCGCTGCGGGGTGCTGGTGCGTGACGGCGCGCAGGTGCAGATCGACGACTACGTCCTGGCAGCGCGCAGCGGTCTGGGCGAGGCGTAAAGGCGATTGGTTCGTGGTCTCGTCAATCAGCGCATCCCACCTCTCGAGCGGGTCCGGCTGCTAGCCTGGACCAATCACCAGATCATTGACGCCGGGACAACCGAGATCCTGCAAAACCGTGTAGGTTGCGCCGGGCAAGGCGCAAAAGCGGGTCTCGGAGGACTCCATACAACGCATCGTGTGCGGCCGATCCGGCCAGCGATGAAGTCGCCGCGATCGTACCGCAGCCGGTGCCGGGGTGGCTGGCGGAAAATGCACGCGGGTGGGATGATGCGCGCGATTGAAAATCGCTCTCATGGGGGCCCAGATGCGATTCGTGGGAACACTATTTTTATGGATTACTGCAAAGCCTCATGCCGACTGAAGTCGGCGGTACGGAGATAGCGATTATCGTTGGATGCTCCGGTCACGTCCTAGTGAAGTGACGGCCTGGAAACACTGATGCCGCAGACGGTTTCGAGGACTTCGGACCTCGGACCTCGGACATAGGACCAATGTTGTTCACTTAACAGCCCTCCGCTGAATACTTCGTCCATGGGGACTTTTGCATTCGCGTGGATAGTGTCGTCCGGGTTTGGGTAGGTAGGCGAAT
>Ga0335395_10000070_pt1 | contig 70083 bp, 49 predicted proteins | sample MAT02_FD_205744 | JGI IMG/M metagenome (GOLD analysis project Ga0335395, IMG submission 205744) | Freshwater microbial communities from Lake Fryxell liftoff mats and glacier meltwater in Antarctica - MAT-02 (spades assembly) (version 2) ...
CCCGAACCCCTGCCGGGCGGCATCACGCTGGGCGGCATCGTCAACCACCCGATGTTCGGCACCGGCGTGGTCACCGACATCGAGGGCGACGGCGCGCACGCGCGCGTCCAGGTCAATTTCGAGGACGCCGGCAGCAAGTGGCTGGTGTTGGCGTATTCGAAACTGACGCCGGCCTGAGGCCACACCGGGCGACCGCAAGCGCGCGGCTGTCTTTGGCGCGCGATAGCAGTTCCGATGCGGCTTTGGAGCCGGGCGCTGACAGCAATGCCCGGCCTGACGTCGCTCCGATGGGCTCGGCTGCAGTGGAGATTGCTCTTTCGCTTCGCAAAGCGAAGGCGAACAGCTGTCCTCGCCGCACTCCCCGATCTCTGCGACGTTGGGCTTCGCCTTCGGCTCAGCGCCCACCTACGAGAGCAGAACGGCGCAGTGAGCGGCGAACGTCATCGAAGCAGGTAGGTTGGCGCTGAGCTTCGCGAAGCCCAACGCTGCGGCCTCCATCCTCGCCGCACCCCCTGGTCTCTGCGACGTTGGGCTTCGCCGCTCGGCTGAGCGCCCACCTGCGTGCAGGCGCTTGCAAACGCGTACCCGCTTGGCGGCCCGAGGCTCGTCAGCCCGCCGGCTTCAGGCAGCGCGCGAAAAAACCTTCGGTGACCCGGAACCGATGCAGCGCGTCCTTTTTCTGCAGTCCGTGCTTGGCGCCGGGATAGGTCATCAGCTCGAACGGCCGGCCGCGCGCCTGCAGCTCCGCCATCAGCCGGGTGCTGTTGACGAACAGCACGTTGTCGTCGGCCATGCCGTGCAGCAGCAGCAGCGGTTTGGTCAGCGTGTCGAGATGGGTGAACACGGAGGCCTGCGCATAGCCTTCCGGGTTGCGCTGCGGCAGGTCCATGTAGCGCTCGGTGTAGTGGGTGTCGTACAGCGCCCAGTCGGTAACCGGCGCGCCGGCGGCGCCGCAGGCGTAGTGCTCGCCGGCGCGGGCCAGCAGCATCAGGGTCATATAGCCGCCGTTGGACCAGCCGTAGACGCCGATCCGCTCACCGTCGACATACGGCAGACCGCGCAGGAAGTCGATGCCGCGAACCTGGTCTTCGACCTCGACCGTGCCCTGCCGGCCGTACAGCGCGCCGCCGAACTTGGCGCCACGCCGCGGCGTGCCGCGGTTGTCCAGCGAGAACACCACATAGCCCTGCTGGGCCAAGTACTGGTTGTAGTCGACCTGCCAGGTACGCTTGACCGTCTGCGCCGCCGGGCCGCTGTAGACCAGCGCCACGGCGGGATAGGTCTTGCTCGGATCAAACCCGGTCGGGGTGATCAGGCTGTAGTGCAGCTCGGTTTCGCCGTCGGCGGCTTTCAGCGTGCCGAAGTCCGTCGGTCGGTGTGCGGAGAGGTAGGACGCATAGGGGTGTTCGGCGTCCAGCGCGTTGTCGATCAGCGCGGTGATGCGCTCGCCGCTGGCGCGATATAGCTCAAGCTGCGGCGGCGTGGTCGGGCTGTTCCAGCTGTCGACGAACACGCTGGCGTTGTCGGAAAACTTGACCTCGTGCCAGCCCGGCGCACGGGTCAGCCGACGCGGCTCGCCGCCGGCCAGGGGCAGCGCGTAGGCGTGCTTTTCCAGCGGCGAATCCAGGGTTCCGCTGAAATAGACGGTGCCGCCGTCTTCATCCAGCGCCAGCACGTCCTCCAGGGTCCAGTCGCCGCCGGTGAGCGCTTCTAAGTCGCCGCTCTGAAGATCACCCAGGTACAGATGCTCGAAGCCGCTGCGCTCGGAGCTCCACAGGAAGCGCTGGCCGTCCTTGAGGAAACGCAGGCTGTGGTGCAGCGGCACCCAGGTAGCGCTGGTTTCGGTCAGCAGAGTGCGCTGCGCGTCGGTGGCGAGATCGTGCAGCACCAGATCGAGCTGGCGCTGGTCGCGCGACTGCCGCTGAAAGCTGAGCAGGCTCGGCGTAGCCCAGTCGACCCGGGTGAGATAGATGTCGGTTTCGGCGCCCAGGTTGATCGGGGTCGGCTGGGGCGTTCCGATTTTTGACTGCACCGCGACCGTGCGCTCGCCTTCGGGCGTCTCGATCGTGCCCGGCACGCTCCTTGCCGGTACAGCGGCTGCCGCGACGTCAATGACGAACAGCCCGATCTGCACGTTGGCCTCGCCGGCGGCCGGATAGCGCTGCTGCACGACATTGGTGCGGTCGGCGTAGATCTCGAAGCGCTCGCGCACCGGCACCGGGGTTTCATCGATGCGGGCGTAGGCAATCTTGGAATCGTCCGGGGCCCACCAGTAGCCGGTGTGGCGATCCATTTCCTCGTCCGCCACGAACTCGGCGACGCCGTTTCCAATCACATCGCTGCCGTCGAACGTGAGCTGGGTGGAGGCGCCATCGGCAAGGTCGATCACCCACAGGTTGCGCTCGCGAATGAAGCTGACGAAGCCACCCTTGGGCGAAACCTTGGGATCGGTGGCAAAGCCCTCGGCGTCGGTCAGCTTGCGCACCGCGGCGCTGCCGGTTTCGGCAAGGTCGTACAGGTACAGCTCGCCGCCGAGCGGAAACAGCAGGTGGCGGCCGTCCGGCGCCCACTGGTATTCGACGATGCCGCTCAGGCTTGAGATGCGCTGGCGCTCGCGGCGGGCCTTCTCCTCGTCGGACAGCACTTCCTCCGGCAGCAGCGCCTTGGAATCCACCAGGCGCCGGGTCTGGCCGGAGTCGAGGTGGTATTCCCACAGGTCGAGTCGGTAGCGGTCGTCGTCGCGGCTCTTAAGAAAGGTGACGCGGGCGCCGTCCGGGGCGATTTTGGCCTGCAGCAGCGAGGGGCCTGACAGCGGCTGGTCGCCGGTCAGGGCTTCCAGGCTCAACGACTGCTGAGCGTGTATGAGTGCGGGTGTCAGGGTCATCAGCAGGCAAACCAGGCGAGTGAGCATCGGGAGCGTCATCCAGAGCGCGGACGCAGGCGCGTCCGGGAGCTGGATGGAAACCCAGCCGTGCGATTGACGCAAGCCTCGCCTACTCGGCGCGGCCCACGATTGGGCAGCCGGACGCCATATACGCAAGCCCGGGCGCGGTGAGCGCAGGGTGCCGTAGCGCCCGATACAGCGCCCCTGCGGGGCTGTGCCTGCCCGCCGCGGTCACAAATTGACACAAACAACGGCCCCGGCCACTGTTCTCTCCGGCACTGGACCGAAACCTGCCGGTGCTGCGATGGTGTGAACGGCGGCACATTTCTTGCCTCCGAAATCCGAATGAAACCTACCGCAGAACACGGCATGCTTGCGACCACACCGGGCGCGCGCAACGCCTCCGCACAGGACCCGATAGCGATGACGTCCCAATCCGCAGGCCGCTGCTCCGGAGCGCCGCAATGCTGAGAGCCACCGGTGCCGGCCCTGCCTTTGATTCCACAGCGCGTCTCTCGCAGCGGGCGCTGCCCAAGCGCGTGCGCATGCTGCTTGAGGGTGTGCTCAAGTTCGCCTCGGACGAAATCGAGCGCGGGCTGCGGGTCACGTTGGATGAGAGCGAACAGCAGCTGTTCAAGCTCGCCGACCAGGCCCGCAGCGGCGATATCCAGGCCTCGTGTTTCGAGGCGCTGCGCGAGATCAAGCGCGGTCGGGCCGACGTGGTGCCGCGGTTTCTGATCGCGCTCGAAGGCGGTCTGGCCGCGCTCAAGGACACCCCCACGGCCGCCAGCCTGCAGGGCGATTCGACGCGGATGGCGTTTGGCGAGCTCAGCCTGGTCGCCGACAACGAACTCGAACAAAACATGCTGCTCGGTGAGATCGCCAGCCGCGCTGAGGTCCGCCACAGCCTGCCGCTGTTCCTGCTCGGCCAGCGCTTCGGCGTCATTGCCGGCCGGCCGGCGTTCGAAGCCGAGCGCCTGCCGATCGGACCGCGCGGCCTGTGCTTGTGCCTGCGCACGGCGGTGGCCACGCTGGAGATCAGCAACGAACACCGGCTGATGATCTTCCGCCAGTTCGAACGCCAGGTGATGGGCTTGATCGGCTCGCTGTACGAAGCGGTCAACAGCTTCCTGGCCCGCGAGCGGGTGCTGCAGCACCTTTCCTATGCGCCCAACCGCAAGGGCCAGCCCGGCGCGCGCGGCCAGACCGGCGAGAAAGAACCCGACAAGGCGAAACCGCCGGAGCGCGTCGGCGAACGCCCCGCGCAGCCCGGCGAGCCGCCGCGCCAACCCTCTGCGGGACAGCCTGCGCCTGCAGCCGGCATGGCGCAGCGCCCGGCAATGGGTGCGCCCTGGTCCGCCCCGGAACGCGGCGCGGCCTCCACCGCGCCCGCTCCGGGCATGAGATCTGCCGCCGGCCAGAGCAACCCGGCGGCTTCTGCCCAGGGCTACGATGGCCCGCGCCCTTACACCGCCTGGCCCGGCACGGCCAGCTCCGAACCGCTGGACACCGGCGCCGAGCCCGGTGGCGAGGCGGGCGGTGTTGGCGACGTGCGCATGTTCGACATGCTGCGAGAGCTGCTGTCGGGCCGCCGCGCCCTGCTGGGCAAGCTCGGCGGAGCGCAGGCCAAACCGCCGCCGAATGCGCACTACGCCAGCCGCGACGACGTGCAGGCCGTACTCGCCCACCTGCAGGCGCGCGACCCGGCTCCGATCGTGGTCGACGGAAAACCGACGCCGCGCACGGTCTCCCACCTCAGGCAGGATCTGCTGTCGCAGCTGCGTCAGGTCACCCCGCCGGGCATGAGCCCAAGCCTCGGCGCGGAGGAATCCGACGTCATCGAGCTGATGAACCTGCTGTACGAGCACATCCTGCGCGACATCAAGCAGTCCAGCCCGGCGGCCAATCTGCTGACCAAGCTGCAGGTGCCGATGCTGCGGGTGGCGCTGTCGGACAAAGGATTCTTCACCCGCCGCGAGCACCCGGCGCGGCAGATGTTGAACGTGGTCGCGGAAACCGGCACCAGCTGGCTGCTCGACGCGGATGAAGCCGATCGCGGCCTGCTCGAAAAAGTCAGCATGCTGGTCGACAAGGCCAGCCACGACTACATCGGCGATTCGGCGGTTTTCGAGAGCCTGGTCGGCGACCTGCAGACGCAGATGCAGACGCTCGCCCGCAAGGCCGAGGTCGCTGAACGCCGCCACGTGGAAGCCGCGCGCGGCAAGGAAAAACTGGAGCTTGCGCGGATCAGCGCGGAAGAGGCCGTCAGCGCGCGGCTGGCCGGTCGTCGCGTGCCGCGCTTCCTCGCGACCCTGCTGCAGCAGGCGTGGTCGGATGTGCTGGCGCTGTCGCTGCTGCGCGGCGGCGAAGAATCGCCGCTGTATCGCCAGCAGCTGGAGATCGCCGAGCAGCTGATCGAGATCGGCGGCGGCCAACAGGTTCCACCGGCAGTCACCGCCCAGCTGCGCGAGGACATCGAGCGCTCGCTGATCAAGGTCGGCTACCACGACGGCGACGCCAGCGCGATCACCGCGCGGCTGCTCGAAACCCGCGAGGACGTCGAGCTCAGCGAGGACGGCAACACCCGCACCGAACTGGCGATGAAGCTGAAGTCGCGAGTCCGCCTAGGCCAGAACGCGGACGCCGCTGCGGGCGAGACTCCGGCGCCGCCGCCGGCGCCGCTGAGCGACGACGAGCGGGCGCAGTTCGACCGGATTCGCCATTTGCCCTTCGGCACCTGGTTCGAGTTCAACGAGATCGACGGCAGCAGCGTACGTCGCCGCATGTCCTGGTTCAGCACCGTCACCGGCAACGCGCTTTTTGTGAACCATCGCGGCCAGCGCGCCGCCGAACACAGCATGGACTGGCTGGCGCGCGAGCTGCACGCCAACCGCGCGCGCATCGTGATGGCCGAAACCGGCACCGTCATCGACCGCGCCTGGTCGTCGATCATGGGCGCATTGAAGAGCTTCTCCCAGCGCGCACCTGCCGCTGGGGGCGCTACCACTGAGGCACGGGCATGAACGAAGCGCGCCGCGCCAAACGCAAACAGGCCCGCGAGGCCATTGAAGTCTTTGACACGATGACCGATCTCAGCATCGGCCGAATCGGCAATCTGTCCGAGACCGGAATGATGATGATGGCCTCGGCGCCGCTGGTCGAAGATGCGCTCTACCAGCTGCGCTTCACTCTCGGTGGACACGCGCTCAAGACCCGCACGCTGGAGATCGGAGTGCATCAGCTGTGGTCCGACCCCAGCCACGTCCCGGGCCAGTTCTGGTCGGGATTCCGCTTCATCGACATTTCTCCCGAGGACGCCACCCACCTGCACTCGTGGGTGGAGGGAGCGAGCGCCACCTACGATTGAGGCCGCACCTGCGAGCCATGCTGCGGATCGCGGCCGTGACGCTGGCCGTCCCGATGGTGGCTGCCCTGGTGGTGGCGGGCTGCGCGCCGCGGCCCGGCGCTGAACGCCGGGTTGAGCTGCTGGTGTTCGGCAGCCGCGCCGAGATCGCGCTGCGCGCCGCGAATGCCGCGCAGGCCGACGCCGCGCTGGCCCTTGTCGCCCGACGCTTCACTGAGTTCGACTCCGACTGGCACGCCTGGCGCGACAGCGCGCTGACTCGCTTCAACGCCGCCTGCGCGGCCGGCGAGCCGGCGCAGGTGCCGGCTTCGATCGAACACTTGGTGTTGCGCAGCCAGGCGCTGGCACAGGCCAGCGGAGGGCTGTTCGATCCGGGCATGGGCGCTCTGGTGCGGCTGTGGGGCTTCCACACCAGCGACTATCCGATTCGCACGCCGCCGCCGTCGACGGCTTCGATCGAAGCCTGGCGTCAGGCGGCGCCGAGCGTTCGCCAGATTGATCGGCTGCCGGACGGCCGCCTGCGCTGCCGCAACCCCACTATCCAGCTCGATTTCGGTGCGATTGCCGAGGGTGCCGCGCTGGCGGTGATCGCCGCAGACCTGCGCGCACAGGGCCTGCGCCACGCGCTGCTGAACCTCGGCGGCGACGTGCTTGCCTTGGGCGACGCCGGTGGCCGGCCCTGGCGGGTCGCGATCCGCGATCCGCGCGGCGGCGTCCTCGTCACGGTGGCCCTGGCCGACGGCGAAAGCCTGTTCAGCTCGGGCAGCTATGCGAAGTTCCGCGAGCACTCCGACGGCAGCCGCTGGCCGCATCTGCTGGACCCGCGCAGCGGCCAGCCGGTGCAGCACAGCCTTGCCGCCAGCGTCATCGACCGCGATCCCGAACTCGCCGACGCCGCCGCGACCGCGCTGATGGTTGGCGGCCCCGCGGAGTTCGAGGCCCTGTGCGCGGCGCTTGGCATCCGGCAGGCGCTGCTGCTGGACGCGCAGGGTCGGCTGTGGCTCAGCCCGGCCCTGCAGGCGCGGCTGCAACTGGCGATCACCGCCGGGCAGTGACGCGCTGACAGCGTCGGGCTGGGCCCGGCTCAGCGCAGCGCAGGCGCCGTCGGCAGGGGTTCCGGTCGGTGCAGGGCGTAGCCCTGTCCGTAGTCGACCTGAAGCTCGCGCAGGATTTCGGTGATCCTCGCGTTCTCGACGCATTCGGCGACCACCCTGACCTTGGCCTGATGGCAGATGCCGGTGAGCGCCCTGACGATGGACAGGCTCATCGCGTCGTTCTCGATATCGCGGATGAAGCTGCCGTCGATCTTGACCAGATCCACCGGCAGCTGTTTCAGATAGCCGAACGAGGACATGCCCGAGCCGAAGTCATCCAGCGCAAACTTGCAGCCCAGCCGACGCATGCGGGTGATGAAGGACATCGCCCGCTCCAGGTGGGTCAGGGCCGCGGTTTCGGTGATCTCGAAACACAGTCGTGCCGCGGGTACGCCGCTCTTGCCGAGTTCGGCGCAGACGAAGTCGGCGAAGCTGTCGTCTTCCAGGGTGGTGGCGGACAGATTGATGGCCCACAGCTGCGCCGGTGCGCCCGGGCCTTCGCGCTGCAGCGCCGCCAGCGCGGCCTGCACCACCCAGCGGTCGATCGAGGGCATCAGCGCATAGCGCTCGGCGGCAGGGATGAACTCAGCCGGCGAGACGATCCGGCCATCCTCGTCGCGCAGCCGCAGCAGCAGCTCCAGATGATCGGGCTCGTCGCCGCCCTGCAGCGGCTGGATGCGCTGGTGGTAGAGCTCGAAGCGGTTCTCGACCAAGGCCTGCTTCAAGCGGTTGACCCAGGCCATCTCATCGCGCCGACGCCGCGTCTGCAGGTCGTCGGGGGCGGTCAGGTGGACGCGGTTGCGGCCCTGCTCCTTGGCCATGTAGCAGGCGGTATCGGCCAGCGCCAGCAGCTCGCGGGTGTCGCGCGAGCTGGCCTGATCAAGCATCACCACGCCGATGCTGACGGTCAGCGAGTGCTGCTTGCCTTCGAACAGGAAGCGTTGCCCGCGCACGGTCTGGCGAATGCTTTCGGCCACCGCCAAGGCGTGATGGCGATTGGCGCCGCGCAGCAGCAGGCCGAACTCGTCGCCGCCCAGGCGGGCGATGACGTCGGTGGATTCGATGCAGGCCAGCAGCAGGCTGGACAGCTCGCTGACCATGCGGTCGCCGGCGTCGTGGCCGACGGTGTCGTTGATCAGCTTGAACTGGTCGAGGTCGAGGTACAGCAGCGCGGCCTGCCGCGCCCGCACGGTGGCCGCGTGGGCGGTTTCGCGCAGCGCCTGCTCGAAGCTGGAGCGGTTGAGCAGCCCGGTCAGCGAGTCATGCGCGGCCTGGTGGCGCAGGCGCTCGGTCAGGGCGTGCGATTCCGTGCTGTCCTGGATCACCACCAGCCGATGGGGCTGGCCTTCCAGCTCGATCTCGGTCAGCGACACCGCGGCCCAGAAGCCCGCACCGTCCGGCCGCAGGATCCGCAAGCTGTGGGCGTCGAGACTCAATTCCGTATCCACACGCAGGCGCTCGGCGAGCTCGGTGCTCTCGAAAAGATCAGGCAGCGCCAGCGCGGCGCCGCTGCCGTCGATGCCGAACAGCTGGCGGCCGGCCAAATTGACGTAGACCACTTCATTGCGCGCATTGGCCAGCAGCACCGCCGCGGGCAGCAGATCGTTGAGCGCGCGGAAGCGCTCCTCGCTGTCGCGGTAGCGCCGGCTCATCGCCCCGGCCAGCCCAAGCGCGGTTTCGCGGGTGCGCGCGACGCTCCAGAACAGCGCGGCCAGCAGCAGGCTGGCGATCGCGCCGAAGCCGAAGCTGATGAACGGAATCACCCGCAGCGACTGGCTGAACTCGGGCAGCGGCGTCAGTTCGACCTGCCAGCGCCGACCCGCAAACTCAAGCTCGCGGCGCTCGGCGCCGGCGCTGGCCTCCTGCACGGGCGCACCCAGCAGCAGCCGCGGAGTGGCTTCGGTGACGTCGAAGACGCGCACCTCGATGTGCTCCAGCGCGTCGGGCATGGCCCGACTCAGCAGCTCGGTGACCGTAAAGGTAGCGCCCGGCGAGCCCAGAAAACGGGCGCGGCGCTCCTGCATGTCCAGCGGATTGGGCCCGGGGCTGTAGACCGGAACGCGCAGAATGAAGCCCCTCAGGGGCTGCCCGTCGGGGCCCACCTGGACCATGTCGAAGACTTCCGACATGGCCGGCTCGCCGGTGTCGCGGGCGAGCTCAAGCGCGCGCAGGTTGCCGGGCTGGGTGGCGACATCGAGACCGGCCACGCGCTCGTTGCCGAGCAGCGGCGCGTAGTAAAGCGTTGGAAAGCGCGCCGACTGTGCGTCAGTCGCATCGGTCTGCACGGCAGCGTAGGCCAGCGAGCGCAGCGCCGGAAACTGTTGGCGCGGCTGCAGGTCGTCGTACAGCTGCAAAAACGTGGCCTGGGTGACCTCTTCCGCGGCGTTGAACAGGGCCTGCACTGAGCGCACCAGCAGCCCACAGCTGTCGAGCTGGGCGCGCAGTCCGTCGCTGCTGCGCTCAGCCAGCCAGTGCAGGCTGGCCTTCTGCTGCGCCTCCAGCAGACGCCCGTGCTCACGCGCCAGCAGCGCAGACAGCGACAGGCCCACCAGCAGCGCCAGCAGGCTGGCGATCAGCGGACGCCGCAGAACCGGCGGCTTCAGCGCCGGGCTCACGCCACCTCGCCGAAGGCTGCACGAGGGCTTGGGTATGCTGGGCGCCGTTGTTTTGCTCGGGAGCCTGCATGTCCGTTGCCGTTAGCGATCTTTATTCCGACCATCTGCGCACCCTGGGCGCGCGCAGCGCCGCCGCCCTGAGCAAGGTGGGCCGTGACCATCTGCTGATCGCCGCCGGCAACGTGCGCTATCAGTTTCTGGACGATCGGCCCTACCCGTTCCAGGTCAACCCGCACTTCAAGCACTGGCTGCCGCTGCAGGAGCATCCGGGCTGCTGGCTGAAGGTCACGCCGGGGGAGAAACCGCATGTGTTCTATTTCCAGCCAGACGACTTCTGGCATATGCCGCCGGCAGACCCGGCTGGTTATTGGACTGATCAATGCACTGTATCGGTGATCCGCGACCCCGGCGAACTGTCCGCCCTGCTGCCCTCGCCGGCCCGCTGCGCCATCATCGGCGAGCCGGAGGCCGCCGTGGGCGATTTCATCCCAAACAACCCGCAGATGGTGCTCGACCACCTGCACTTCCACCGCGCCTTCAAGACCCCGTACGAGATCGCGCTGATGCGCCGCGCCAGCCGGCGCGCGGTTGCCGGCCACCGCGCGGCTGAAGCAGCGTTCCGCGGCGGCGCCTCCGAACACGGCGTGCAGCAGGCCTACCTGGCCGCCACCGGACACAGCGAGGTCGACCTGCCCTACGGCAACATCGTCGGGCTCAACGAACATGCGGCCATCCTGCACTACCAGCACCGCGATACCCGCGCGCCCTCCGTGCACCGATCGCTGCTGATCGACGCCGGCGCCAGCGACAGCGGCTACGCCGCCGACATCACCCGCACCTACAGCGCCGAGGACGGCGACTTCCGCGCGCTGATCGCCGCGGTCGATCAGGTCCAGCGCAGTCTGGTCGACCAGGTTCGGCCGGGCCGTGACTACCGCGAGCTGCATCTCGACTGCCACCGACAGCTCAGTGCAGTGCTGTGCGAGGCCGGGGTGTTCCGCTGCGGGGTCGATGAGGCGGTGCAGCGCGGACTGTCTTCGACCTTCTTCCCGCACGGCCTGGGTCATCTGATCGGGCTGCAGGTGCACGACGTGGCGGGCCTTGCTGCCAGCGACGACGGCGGCCGCATCGAGCGGCCGGTGGGGCATCCGTTCCTGCGGCTGACCCGCAGCTTGGCCCTGGGCATGGCGGTGACCATCGAACCCGGCGTCTATTTCATCGCCAGCCTGCTGCAGCGGCTGCGCGAAGGTGACGACGCAGCTTGCATCAACTGGCAGCAGGTCGAAGCCTTGACGCCGTTTGGCGGGGTACGCATCGAGGACAATGTGGTCTGCACCGAAAGCGCACCGGAAAACCTGAGCCGCGACGCCTTTGCCGCGTGAGCGGCAGGCCGTCGGCGCAAGGCCTTGCGGCCGCAGCGACGCGAACAGGTGAGCGGCAGTTGTGGGGGGGCGCAGACACATGCGCCGGGACAAGCAAGTCGCAGGCCACTAAAGGAGATGACGAGGCTTCCACCGTCGTCCGTTTTGCACCACGATGGCGCAAACCATGGCCTCCCGCTCAGGAACCCCAACCCCGTGCCCCTTGCCGCCTTTGAGCGCCTCGCCACACCGCTGCTGCAGATCGACGCCGGCCAGCGCATCCGCGCGCTCAACCCGGCCTGCTCGGCCTGGCTGGGGCTGTCGCGTCGGCGCCTGCTGGACCGGCCGCTGGCTGAGCTTGACGGCAGCGGCGGCGCCCTGGTCGCGGCTGCAGGGCAGGTGCTGGCGCAAAGTACATCCCTGCGCTGTCGGCATCTGCGCCTGAAACTCGACGCCGATGAGCGCTTCGCCGAAATCTATCTGACCCCGCTGGAGACCGGCGACGGCCTACTGCTGGAGTTTCATCCCAGCGAGGCGTTCCCCGGCAGCGACCCCAGCGTGCTGCCGGCCGCCCTGCACGCCGCGCTGAAGGGCCTGGCGCACGAGGTGCGTAATCCGCTGGCCGGCCTGAAGGGCGCGGCCCAGCTGCTGGGGCGACGTATCGATGACCCTGACAGCCGCCGCTACGTCGAGGTCATCCTCACCGAAACCGCGCGCCTGGCCGACCTGGTCGAGCGCCTGCTGACCCCCACCGCACCGCGTGAGCTGATTGCCACCAATGTGCACTCGGTGCTGGAGCGGGTGCGCCTGCTGGCCGAGGCCGAGGCCGGCTGGTCGATCCAGCTGCTGCGCGACTACGACCCCAGCCTGCCCGAGCTGCTGGCCGACGCCGACCGGCTCACCCAAGCGCTTTGGAACCTCGTGCGCAACGCCCTGCAGAGCGGCGCCTCGATCGTGCGGCTGCGCTCGCGCGCCGAGCACGGCGTACTGATCGGCGAACTGCGCTACCGGCTGGTGCTCAAGCTGGAGATCGAAGACAACGGCCGCGGCGTGCCCGAATCCCTGGCCGAGCGGATCTTCCTGCCGCTGGTCTCCGGCCGCCCTGAAGGCTCCGGCCTCGGCCTCGCCCTGGCCCAGCAGGTCGCTCGCGAACACGGCGGCGCCCTGAGTTTCCGCTCGCGCCCCGGGCACACCGTATTCAGCCTGCTGCTGCCGGTGCGCGACAGCCATCTTGACGAGGGCAGCCATGCCGACGATTAGCGCCAGCCTTTGGGTGATCGACGACGACCGCTCGGTGCGCTTCGTGCTGGCCGAAGCCCTGCGCGACGCCGGGTTCGATGTTCGCGAGTTCGACGGCCCGATGCCGGCCTTGAGCGAGCTCACCAAAACCACGCCGGCGGCCGTGTTCACCGACGTGCGCATGCCGGACATGGACGGCCTGAAGCTGCTCAACGTCCTCAAGGCCGACCACCCGGACCTGCCGGTGGTGGTGATGAGCGCCTACACCGACATCGCCTCCACCGCCGGCGCCTTCCGCGGCGGCGCCCACGATTTCCTCTCCAAGCCGTTTGATCTGGATACCGCGGTCGCCATGGCCCGGCGCGCGCTGCACCAAGAGGAGCCCGAGACTGCGCCGCCGCCGGCCGCCGACAAGGGCACCGACGCCCGCGAGCTGGTCGGCGAAGCCCCGGCCATGCGCGAACTGTTTCGCGCCATCGGCAAACTGGCGCAAGCGCCGCTGTCGGTGTTGATCATCGGCGAGACCGGCACCGGCAAGGAGCTGGTCGCGCGCGCCCTGCACCGACATTCGCCGCGCGCAGCGCAGCCCTTCGTGGCCCTGAACACCGCCGCGATCCCGGCCGAGCTGCTGGAGTCCGAGCTGTTCGGCCATGAGCCCGGCGCCTTCACCGGCGCCGCGCGCCGCCACCACGGCCGCTTCGAGCAGGCCAACGGCGGCACGCTGTTTCTGGACGAGATCGGCGACATGCCGCCGGCCCTGCAAACGCGCCTGCTGCGGGTGCTGGCCGAAGGCGAGTTCTTTCGCGTCGGCGGCCGCGAGCTGATCCGCGTCGACGTCCGGGTGATCGCCGCCACCCATCAGCCGCTGGACGCGCTGGTCGAACAGGGCCGCTTCCGCGCCGACCTGCTGCATCGGCTGGATGTCGTACGCCTGAACATTCCGGCCCTGCGCCAGCGCCGCGAGGACATCCCGGCCCTGGCCGCACGTTTTCTCGCCGATGCCGTCGCCAAGCTCGCCAGCGGCGGCAAACGCTTCGACCGCGCCGCGCTTGATCGACTGCTGGCCCACGGCTGGCCCGGCAACGTGCGCGAGCTGGAAAACCTCTGCTGGCGGCTGGCAGCACTCGCCCCCGGCGAGGTGATCCGCCCCGCTGACCTGCCCGAGCACCTGTGCGGCCCGGCCCGAGCCGGCGCCGCCGCCGGCTGGGAAGACTCCCTGCGCCAGTGGGCCGAAGCCGCCCTGCGCGCGCAGCACACCGGGCTGTATCCGCAGGCGCTCGAACGCTTCGAGCAGGTGATGCTGAACGCTGCGCTCAACGTCACCGGCGGCCACCGCCAGCAGGCCGCAGAACGGCTCGGACTCGGCCGCAACACGCTGACTCGCAAGCTGGGCTCGAGCCGGCGAACACGCCAGCCAAACTCCGGTTTGCCGGAGATTCCCTAAAGCACCGGCGACAGCAGCCGCGCTGCCGCTTCTGCCAGTCGCGCGCGAAAGCGCAGCTTGCGCGGTCGGCAGACTTCGACGCCGTCCTGCAGGTCTCTGTCGAATTGCTCGGCCAGCAGCTGGGCTGGGGCTTCGCCGTACAGGTTCACGCACAGCTCGAAGTTGAGGCGGAAGCTCCTCGCGTCGAAGTTGGCGCTGCCGAGGGTGCACAGCTCGCTGTCGATCAGCAGGACCTTGGCGTGCAGCATGCGCGGCTGGTACTCGAACACGCGTACCCCGGCCTCGAGCAGTTCATCGAAGTAGCTGCGGCTGGCGTAGGTGACGATGCGGCTGTCGGCACGTCGCGGCAGCAGCAGACGCACGTCGACGCCGCGCAGCGCGGCGTTGACAAGCGCATACAGGGCCGGCTCCGGCGGCACGAAGTAGGGCGTCATCAGCCACACCCGTTCGCGCGCGTCGTGGATCGACTGCAGCATGGCGCGGTGGATCGGCTCACTCGGGGTGTCGGGGCCGGAAGGCAGCCACTGCAGGGCGATCTCGCCCGGCGCCAGCACGGGAAACAGGCCGTGCTGCACTAGCGGTTTGCGGCTGGCATAGATCCAGTCCTCGACGAACACCTGCTGCAGACCGTTGACCGCGGCGCCCTCGATGCGCAGGTGCAGGTCGTGCCACGCCGTGCTGCTGACGCGTTCGTCCTGCTCATCGCACAGGTTGATGCCGCCCGTGAAGCCGACGCGGCCGTCGATCACCGCGATCTTGCGGTGGGTGCGCAGGTTGAGCAGAGGCTTGAGCGTGGCCAGTCGGAACGGGTGGAACCAGACCAGCTCGACGCCGGCCGTGCGCAGCGTGCGGAGGTAGGCGCGCGGCAGCCCCGCGCTGCCCACCGCATCGACCAGCAAGCGCACGGCAACGCCTGCCTTCGCGCGCTCGCACAGCACTTCGCTCAGCTCGTCGGCCACCCGGCCGGGCTCGATGATGTAGTACTCCAGATGGATATGCTCGCGCGCCTCGCTCAGGGCCTTCAGCAGGGCCTCGTAGGTGGCGGCGCCATCGTTCAGCAGGATGACCGAACTGGCCGTGGTGGGCGGGCTGCCGCACAGCGCTTCCACCAGCTGCGCCTGCCGCTGCTGCAGCGGGCTGGTCAGAGACAGCAGCTGATCGCTGGCGATGAGCGGGTCTTGATCGAGCAGACGGCGATTGCGGCTGCGGCGGCGCTTGATCTGCTGGCGGCGAATGCGCACCGGGCCCAGCCAGTGGTAGATCAAAAAACCCAGCACCGGCAGCGCGGCCAGGCTGAGGATCCAGGCCAGGGTGCTGACGGGTGGCCGCTGCTGCAGCAGTATCCATACCGAAAGCGCCAACAGGTAGGCCGCCCACAGTGGCGGCAGCCAATACTCCAGAAAAATGTCCACGGCGTCGGACGCGGCTCTAGTTGGTCACCTTCGGATTCAGGCTGTAGCTGCCGTAGTGCACCGCCTCGGCCAGCACGTGGCCGTGCATCGCCCGATGCAGCTCGCCCATCCCGAATTTCGGCGGCAGCTCAAGCTTCGCCACGTCCAGCGCGAACAGCCGGAACAGGTACTTGTGCAGCAGGGCGTCGTTGAAGGGCGGGCAGGGGCCGTCGTAGCCGAGGTAGTCGCCGCCCATGTCGACGTCGCCGGCGAACCAGCCGCTGTAGTCGTTCATGCCCTGAACGCTGCCGGCAGGGCCGGCCGGCGTGCGCTTGCCGCGGGCGGTGACGCCATCGCTGCAGCTGCCGGCGGCAATCTCGCGGACATCCGCGGAGATGTTCGCAAGCAGCCAGTGCACGAAGTCGACGCGCAGCAGGTCAGCCGGCACTTCGCGGTCGTCCTGGTTGACGTCGTCGCCTTTCGAGGGCACATCGGGGTCGACGCAGATCAGCGCGAAGCTTTTGGTGCCTTCAGGCACCTCGATCCAGGCCAGATGCGGATTGCGGTTGGCCGACAGCTCACAGGGGCTGCTGTCGCCGGGCTTGCCGAAGGCGAACTCGGACGGAATCGGTGTGCCGTGCTGGAAGCTGTCGCTGCGCAGTTTCATTGAGTTCTCCGCCTAGGGTGGCGCAGCCGGGCTTCAGGGCTGCAGGTATTTGTTCTTCAGCCGCACGTAATGCTCAGACGAATACATCAGGCTTTCGATCTCGCGCTCCGACAGCCGCCGCACCAGCCGGCCCGGGTTGCCCAGCCACAGCTCGCCCTCGGCGACGACCTTGCCGGGGGCGATCAGCGCGCCGGCGCCGACGAAGCCGTGGGTCTTGACCACCGCGCCGTCCATCACGCTGGCGTGCATTCCGACCAGGCAGCGGTCGTGCAGCGTGCAGCCGTGCAGCACCACCGAGTGGCCGACGGTGACGTCATCGCCGATCACCGTCGGGTAGCCGCCCTCGCGGGTGTAGGGGCCGTCGTGGCTGACGTGGACAATGCTGCCGTCCTGGATCGAGGTACGCGCGCCGATGCGGATGGTATTGACGTCGGCGCGGATCACCACGCCCGGCCAGATCGAGGTGTCGTCGCCGATTTCGACGTCGCCGATGACCGCGGAAAGAGGATCGATCCAGACGCGCTGACCGAGCTTGGGGCTGCGACCCTGAAAAGAGCGCAGGGGGGAGTAGGGGGCGTTCGACATAGGCGCGGAGTGTAGCAAGCGCCTGTGGCGAAGCCGCCGCCGACGGCTACACTCGGGCGCATGGAACTGACCTCGACTCCGCTTGAAGAACTGCCGCAGCGACTCGCCGTGCTGCGCGCCCAGGCCGAACGCGCGCCGCGCTCCTACGCCGAGCGCCGCGAGGACCTCTACGACCTGCGCGCCGCGCTCAAGCTCAACCTGCCCGAACTGTGCCGGGCGATGGACGCCGATTTTGGCAGCCGCAGCCGCCACGAGAGCCTGATCACCGACGGCATGACGGTGCTCTCTGAAATCGACCACCTGATCCACAATCTCAAAAAATGGATGCGCCCGCGACGGCGCCGGATCAGCCCGCTGTTCTGGCCGGCGCGCGCCGAAGTGCGCTATCAGGCGCTGGGCGTGGTCGGGGTGATCTCGCCCTGGAACTACCCGGTCAACCTCGCCCTGGTGCCGCTGGCGACGGCGCTTGCAGCCGGCAACGCGGTGTATCTCAAACCGTCCGAGCACACCCCGCGCACCAGCCTGGCGCTGCGCGACCTGCTGCGTTCGGTGTTCCCGCGCAGCCGGGTTGAGATTGCCCTGGGCGGCGCCGATGTTGCCGCCGCCTTCGCCGGGCTGCCGTTCGACCACCTGTTTTTCACCGGCTCCACCGCGGTGGGCCGCAAGGTGATGGCGGCGGCCGCGCCCAACCTGACTCCGGTCACCCTGGAGCTGGGCGGCAAGTCGCCGGTGATCGTGGCGCCGGGCTATCCGATCGAACGCGCCGCCGAACGCATCGCCTCCGGCAAGTTCATCAACGCCGGCCAAACCTGCATCGCGCCGGACTACCTGCTGGTGCCGAAAGAGGCGGTCGAGCCGCTGGTGGCCGCACTCAAACGCGAGGCGCAGGCGCGCTATCCGGATTTGGCGATGGGCTCGGACTACACACGCATCATCAATCGCGCGCAGTACGAGCGGCTGCGCGACTGGCGCGAGGAGGCCCGCGCCCGCGGTGCCCAGGTGCTGCCGCTGATCGAGGTCGAGGACGAACTCGCCGACACCCAGCGCCTGATCGCGCCGACGGTGGTGCTGGATGCGCCGGAGGACTGCGCCCTGATGCAGGAGGAGATCTTCGGCCCGCTGCTGCCGATCCTGCCCTACGGCCATTTCGAGGAAGCGCTGGCCTACGTCAAGCGGCGCGACCGCCCTCTGGCCCTGTACCTGTTCGACCACGACAGCGCGCGTATCGAGAAGCTGCTGGAAAACACCATCGCCGGCTCGGTGGCGATCAACGACACCGTGCTGCAGTTCGCGCAGAACAACCTGCCCTTTGGCGGCGTCGGCCCCAGCGGCATGGGCAGCTACCACGGCGAGGCCGGCTTCCGCACCTTCAGCAAGGACAAGCCGGTGTTCCGGCAGGCGCGCTGGTCGGGCATGAGCCTGTTCAAGCCGCCCTATCGCGGCCTGGCCGATCGTCTGGTGCGGTTTTTGACCCGCTGAGGGTTTTTGACCCGCTGGAACCTGCAGCACCACCGCGCGCACGGTGATCGGCGCGCGCGCCGCAGGGCCCACGGCAGCGGCTGCAGTGCAGCAGCCGCGCCTATCGACAACCTTGTCTAGTGAGCCGGGCTGGTGCGTTTGCAGTACCGACGGTCGAGCTTGGGGCGTCGGGATTGGGGAATCGAGATCGAGGATTGGCCTCAGGGGTTGGGGGTTGGGGGTTTGGCGTTAGGGGTTAGGGGTTGGGGATTGAGAGCGGCCTGTCGAGGGCTGGGGTAAGCGGTCCGGCCGGGGGCTGGCAAGCACGCCTCGCCATCCCGTTTCGAACAACATCCCCTATCCCGCTTCCACGATCCCGTTTCCACGATCCCGCTTCCCCAATCCCAGCGCCCGAATCCCCGCCCCCCGCCACGCCCGAATCGCGCTCAGCCCTCGAAGCGGTACTGCACGTCGTCGATAGACAGGTGAACCGTGTAGCTGGTCTGCGCGCGGTAGATCCAGATCGCATCGAGCGTGACCTGACTTGAGCTGATGACGCCGTTGCCGCCGACCCAGGCGCTCCACTGCGCCGAATCGTCCAGCTTCCACTCCAGATACGTCCACTGGTTCGCCGGCAGGCTGCGGGCGCTGCTGCGCTCGGTGCCGTCGCTGTCATCCACCGCCATCGCCAGGGTCACGCCGGTGGCGCCGGTGTAGGCCGAACTGCAGGGGATCGAATAGCGCGCGCAGAAATGTCGAGTCAACGCGCTGGAGGCGCTGTACATCGCAGTGGTGTACCAGCCGGTCTGATCGACCCAGCCCTCGTGCTCGATGCCGAGGGTGTAGGGGTTGTGGTTGCCGACGTGCCAGGCCTTGCTGCTCTCGCGCACCATCTGCGCGACCTGGCCGTCGGAGCTGCGAATTAGGTAGTGCGCGCTGACCCGCGAAACCGGGTTGGTCAGCCAGCTCAAGGGGCCTGCATAGCTGCCCTGGGTCGTGTGGATGGTGACGTGGCTGGCGCTGGCGTTGCGGGCGCTGTAGTTGGGTGAGGCCTGCCACAGCGCTGGGCCGTAGTCGGTGCTCTTGGCCACCGCGGCCTTGGCGCCGTTATCGATCAGGGTTTCGCTGATCGGGTCGAGCCGCAGGCCCTCGGTCTCGATGCGGTTGCTGTCGAGATCCAGACGCACGAAAGGCGCGCGCATCTTGACCAGGGTGTCGACATCGAAGGCGCGCTCGAAGGCGATCGCCTTGGGCGCGATGCGGATGCCGTCGTCGTCGTCGTCGTCGTGGCCACGGTCAAGCGTCAGCAGCAGATCAAACGCGTGGTTGGCGCGGGCATAGGCCGTTGCGCTGGCCTGCGCCGGCAGGATGCCGGACAGGTTCTGCAAAGCCTCGCTGATGTCCTCGATCCGGCCGACCTTGCTGCGCTCGCCCAGCGCGGAATCCAGCAGTGCAGCCGCCCCCACCACGTTGCTGTGCAGATCGCGGGCCACACGCTCGGGCGACAGCCCCAGCAGTTTCGCGGCGGCCCCCACCTGGTCGGCGAAACCCGGCTGGCCCCGGTAAAGCCCCATCACGCCGTAGCTCTGCGGCATACCGTGGTGGCCGGCATACGGCGCCTCGGGCACGCGATGCTGCCAGCGCGACGCAACAAAGGCCTGCGCCTCCAGCACGCCCTGCGGCAGCCGCGGATAGCGCAGATAAGCTTCAGCGAATGCGGCTTTCAGCGCGGCATGGGTTTCCTCGGTCTCGGACGGACCCGCAACCGGTACCGATGCAGGCGCCGCCCAAGCGACGCCCGATGCCAGCCCGAAGGCCAGCAGTAGGACAGCTGATTTCATTGATAACTCCCCAGTGACTGCAGACGCCGACGCGGAACTGCGCCGGCGTGGAGCGCCCGCCTCTGGCCTCCGACCTCATCGGCCGGCCCCGTGGGCCTGAGCGGCTTCACGGCTCCGCCTGCACAGTAGTTTTACAGAGCAGTTCAAAACTGTCTAAACAATCGCGGTTTGCGCAATGGCGCAAAGCTGCGTCGACCGTGTTTCAACGGTGGCCAACACGCTGACATCGATAGCGTTCGACGCCGGAGGTCGGCGTTGGCGTTGGCGAAACTGCGGAACGACTGCGCAGCGAGGCCTTCGGCGGCGTCCCACAGCGGCCTGTTCTGGCGCGATACGAGCGCCTTGACCGCGCAGCGGTCGAGCCCCGCCAGCGCGGCGGCGCACTGTGCCGAGCGACCGAGCACGCCAACCGCGACCTGAGCGACCTGAGCGACAAAGCCTAGACCGAGCTGCGGGTGGTCGACGGCGAACCTGAGCACCGGCTGCGCGTCAGCCGCGGCGCCCTCAATCAAGCCAGCGCCGAACTGCGGCCGCGACCGCGGCGAGTCGATGCTGACCGGCGCGGTGCTGACCGGCGCGATGCTGGGGAGCGAGGTTTTGACGGTGGCGATCAGCCTACCCGCGGCGCCTCGGCACTGGGCGCTGACGCAGGCCCTAGCGGTCTTACGGGCCTGATGCGCGCGCTGGCCGCGCGCGGCGCCGGGCTGACGCCGGAGCGCTGATCGGCCGCACTCAACCATAGCCGCTGCGGCGAAACGCGCCGCGCGGCCGTGCCGCACGGCACGCTCTCCCGGCGAGCTCCGCGCCCGCGGCAAGCGGGTCTCGCCCTTGCATCCGGGCGCCGCGGCCCACAGCCTTTAGGGATGAATACTCTCGATCACAGCGTCGCCAACCCCCTGCTCGCCGGCACCGGCCTGCCTGATTTTCCCCGCATCCAGCCCGCCCACGTGCTGCCGGCGATCGAAACGCGGATCGCCGAATATGAGGCCGTCGTCGACTCGGTGCTAATCGGCGACGCCGAGCCCAGCTTCGAATCTCTGATGGCCCCGCTGGAGCGCGCGCAGGTGGCGCTGGACCACAGCTTCGCGCCGGTCGGGCATCTGCATGGGGTCGCTGATTCCCCCGCCCTGCGCGAGGTCTACGCCGAAGCCGAAGCGCGGATCACCGATTTCTCGGCCGCACTCGGCCAGCGCCGCGACCTGTTCGAAGCGGTGCGCCGTCTGCACGATTCATCCGACTTCAAAACCCTGCCACGCCCCGAGCGCGCCCTGGTCGAAGACAGCCTGCGCGGGTTTGAGCTCTCCGGCGTGGCTCTGGAGGAACCCGCACGCTCGCGCTTCAAGGCGATCCAGAGCGAGCTCTCGCGGCTGTCGACGGCGTTCGAGGAAGCCGTACTCGACACCACCGACGCTTGGCAGCGCGCGCTCACCGAAGCCGAGCTTGCCGGCCTGCCGGAGTCAGCCGTTGGGATGCTGAAAGCGATGGGCGCCGAACGCGATATTGACGGGCCGGTCGCCACGCTGAAAGGCCCGGCAGTGCAGGCGCTGCTGAACTTCGCCGACGACCGCAGCCTGCGCGAGGCGGTCTACACCGCCTACCAGACGCGAGCGTCGGACCAGGGCCCGCACGACCCCGCCCACGACAACAGCGCGCGCATCGGCGAAATCCTCGCCCTGCGCCACGAAGCCGCGCAGCTGCTCGGCTACGCCAGCAGCGCGCACGTGTCGCTGGCCGACAAGATGGCCGGCGAACCCGAGCGCGTGCTGGGATTTCTGCGTGAGCTGGCAACCAAGGCCAAACCGGTGGCGACGCGCGAGCTGGCTGATCTTGCCGCCTTCGCCCAAGCCGAACTTGGCCTCGACGAGCTGAAGCCTTGGGATGTCGGCTACGCCGCTGAAAAACTGCGCAAAGTGCGCTTCGACTACAGCGACGAAGACTTAAAGCCCTACTTCCCGGTCGAGCACGCCATCGACGGCGTGCTGGCTGTGGCCGGACGTCTGTATGGCCTCGAATTCGCGCCGCGTTCGGACGTGTCGCTGTGGCATCCGGACGCCCGCTACTTTGACGTGCTGGATGCCGATGGCCGGGTGCGCGCGGGGTTCTATGTCGACCTCTACGCCCGCGCCGGCAAGCGCGGCGGCGCCTGGATGGATGTCTGCCGCGCCCGCATTGATGCGCTGGAAGCGCCGCAGATCCCGGTCGCGTTTCTGGTCTGCAATGTGCCGCCGCCGACTGCCGAACTGCCGGCCCTGCTGACCCACGACGACGTGCTGACCCTGCTGCACGAGTTCGGCCACGGCCTGCACCACATGCTCACCGAAGTCAGCTGGCCCGGCGTCGGCGGCATCAGCGGCGTCGAATGGGATGCCGTCGAACTGCCCAGCCAGTTCATGGAGAACTTCGGCTGGACCCGCGCCGGCATTGATCTGCTCGGCGGCCATCACGCGACCGGCGAGAAGCTGCCCGAGGCGCTGTTCGAGAAGATGCTGGCCGCGCGCCACTACCACGCCGGCCTGTTCCTGGTGCGCCAACTGGAGTACGCGCTGTTCGATTTCCGCCTGCATTTGGAGTTCAACGCCGAGCACGGCGCACGAACGCTGGAGATCCTCGACGCGGTGCGCGACGAGGTTGCAGTGATGCGCCCGCCCGCGTTCGCTCGACTGCCCAACAGCTTCACCCACGTCTTCGCCGGCGGCTACGCGGCCGGCTACTACAGCTACCTGTGGGCCGAGGTGCTCTCGGCCGACGCGTTTGATGCCTTCGCTGAAGCGGGCGTGCTGGATGCCGCAACAGGTGAGCGCTTCCGCCGCGAGATCCTCGCCGTCGGCGGCTCGCGCCCCGCACTGGAAAGCTTCATCGCCTTCCGCGGTCGCGAGCCCGAGCCGGGGGCGCTGCTGCGCAGCTATGGCTTGGCGGCCTGAGCGGCCGGACCTTTGGGTGCGTGTCCCAGCTGCCGCAGTTCTGGATGGCAACCTTTTGACCCGCAGACTCGGCTGAACGGGTCATGGCTGCTTCGGAAGCATCAGGCCAACGCTGGGCGAGCGACGGCTCAGCGAGTGTCAGGATCACCCTGCCCGCTTGAGTTCTCAAGGCAGCTCGCCTCGGCACACCTTCGGCTCAACCACTCACAGCTCCAGATGAGTCAGCGCGGCACACTTTCCGACGCGTCACCGACAGCACGCCCGCCGACACCTGCCGCCAGAACAGCGCGCAGACCCTGGTCCTCGGCGCCCTTGCCCTGCCGGCTGCCAACTCGGGGTTGGATTGGCACTCGGCAGCCAGAGTCCGGCCCTTGGGACCCACCAATGACTCTGCTCGGCCAAACCACCGCCGGCAATGGTCGCCAGTTCCCCGCCACAGGCTAGGCCGACCCACAGGACGGCGGTAGCTTGACGCGTCAGGGTTGACCGTTCGGAGTGCTGAGCCCGGTGGCCGCGCCGGTGACGACGCCCGGCCTCGCCGGCCAAGCTTTCGCTCGCCGTCAGCAATCCCGTTTCAGTCGAATCCGTTTCAATTGAATCCGTTTCAGTCGAATCCGTTTCACTCACTCATGTTTTGGCACGCAGCCAGCGCCGGGAGTTCCGGGGGCTGGCTGGTTTACGTGTGCGAGCTCACCTCGGGCGCTCGCGGGCGCAGTTTGGTCAGCCGTGTTGAAACGGCGCACTGGAAAGCCCTGAACCCGCGGGTTATCCGGCGTATGTCCGAATTCCGCCGTCACGTCCGTAGCAAGTTGGTTAGCTCTAAATCAAGGAGAACGATTTTGTGCAGGACCCTCGTACTTTTGTTCGGACTCACGCTCGGACTCACGCTCGGGCTTCGCTCCGACGTGGCGCATGCAGCCACCTTCAGCGTGACCAACAGCAGCAATTCTGGCGCAGGTTCGCTGCGCCAAGCCATCTCCGATGCCAACACGGCGGCGGGTAGCTCGCACACCGTTGTGTTCACCAGCAGCTTTCCGTTGAATGGCACGGTGACCTTGCAGTCCTCGCTGCCGGTAATTGTTGCCAACGATCTGGAGATTTTCGGCAACGGACGCAATCCGCGCATAAGCGGGGCAGACAGCTTCGCGATCCTGCGCGCGGCGAGTTCGGTGAGCTCACTTGAGCTACAAGACCTTCGCCTCGCCAACGGACGCAGCAACACCGGCGGCTGCATTTTCAGGGGCGACCAGAATTCAAGCGGTTCGTTGATCGTCCGTCGATCAACCTTTGACGGCTGCAGCGCTGTGGACCCGCTCAACCCTCGAGGAGGAGCCATCACTTGGCGGTCCAACTCCGGCGGACTGCTGCTGATCGAAGCGTCGAGCTTCACCGACAATCGGGCGCAAAGCACCGGCCCTGGCGATCAGCAACCGGGCGGCGGTGCGATCGAGTCCTACGTTCTGACGGTGATCCGCGACAGCAGCTTTGTCGGCAATTCGGTGCAGACATCCAATAGCGACGGTGGGTTTGGCGGCGCGCTGTATCTGTCGCTCGAGAACGTGGGCATTTTCAACAGCGTGTTGACTGGCAATCGCTTCCAGTTCAACTCGGTAACGCCGATCGCTGACAGCTTCGCCCAAGGTGGCGCGGTCTTCGCGTTCTTCAGGGACGGCGCGGCGCTGCAGGTCGCCGGCAACTACTTTCGAGGCAACAGCGCTCGCGCAGGCGGGGCGATCTCAACCTCTGCCAACAGCTTGACCAGCGGCACCCTGACCGTACAAAACAACACGTTTTACAACAACAGCGTGGTCAACAGCGGCGGCGCAGCCCACTTGACGAACTTGCGCCTGGTCGCCGACCACAACACCTTTTTCAATAACGACGGCGGTAGCAGCGGTCACCTGTACCTACGAAATGTGACGGTCGAGCGCATGGTCCACCAGGCCTTTGCGCCGACCTTTGTCGGCCCGCCGTGCGAGCTGGTCAATGTGGTGACCAGCGGGGCTTATCTGCGCGGCAATCAGTTCGCCGCGGCCTGCGGCGCGCTGTCGGCGTCTGGCGCGGTGGTCACCGGGCAGTTCGCGGTGGCCCAGATCGATGACTCAGATCAGCGTATCGGGGTGATTCGCTTCGCGCCGGGGGCTGCGCCGATCGACGGCGGTACCAGCACCCCGAGCGACTGTCTGGCCGAGGACGCACGCGGCGCGTCACGACCGCTCGATGGCGACGGCAACGGCAGCAGCATCTGCGATGTCGGCGCCTTTGAGCATCCGAATGACCAGATCTTCCGCAACGGCTTCGAGTAACCGCGTCCACGGTCCAAAGCGGGGTGATGCCAAGCTCGAAAGTTTCATCGCATTTCCGCGGTCGCGAGGCCGAGCCGGAGGCACTGCTGCCCAGCTACGGCTTGGCGCTCTGCGGGGCGCGGGAGTAGCGATGTAGATTTCGGGATTGGGGAGTGGGATCGGTCGTTGAGCCGCCCCGTGCTCAGCGCGTGCAGTGAGCGGCCAGCAGCCACGCAGCGAGCTCCCGCCACCCCCCGGTTCGCGGCCTCTAGTAAGGCTGCGCTGTCGAAGAGCCGCCGGCTCTGAATTCCCAATCCTCAATCCCCAATCCCCAATCGCACGAAAAACTCATGCCCCGTTTAGCCACCCTCAAGCAGGCTTTGCGCTCCCACCGCCGGAGAGTCCCGCATGTCCCCTTCGCTGCCTTCGCTGCTTGCCCGTTCGATCCTGATCGCTTTGCTGGCTGCGGGAGGCAGCACGGCGTATGCGCAGACACCGCCGCTGCCGGCGGCGGCGCTCGAAGTGCGGGAGGTGATGAGCAGCGGCGACCTTGACCGCGCGATTGAGCTGGCAGAAGCCTGGGCCGCGCGCGAGCCGCAAAATTCCCTCGCCTTCCTGTGGCTGGGTCGTGCCTACGGGCGGCAGGCACTGGAGGCCAGCGTGTTCACCAAACTCAGCTGGGCCGGCAAATGCCGCGAAGCCTGGGAGAACGCGGTCCGGCTCGACGGCAGCAATATCGACGCCCACTTCGATCTGCTGGGTTACTACCTGCAGGCGCCCGCCGTGGCCGGCGGCGGCCGCGACAAGGCCGAGGCGGCGCTGCCCGCCATCGATGCGCTGCACGCCTCCTACGGCGAACTGGCGCGCGGACAGATCGCCAGCGCCAACAAAGACCCCGCCGCTGCACAGCGCCACTTTGAAGCCGCGGTGACTGCCGACCCGGCCTCGATTCGCGCCCGCACCGCGCTGGCCAACCTGCACCTGCGCGCGCAGCGCAACAGTGACGCGCGCGGCGTCTGGCAGCAGGTGCTGCAGGCCGAACCCGCCAATGTGTACGCGGTCTATCAGCTGGGCCGCCTGGCCGCGCTGACCGGCGAAGAGCTCGATCAGGGTTTAAGCCAGATCGATCAGTTCCTCGCCGTTGCGGATAAGCCGAGCGACCTCAGCGTCGAGGGCGCGCACTGGCGCCGCGGCCAGATCCTCGCCAAGCTCGGCCGCACCGATGAAGCCCGCGCCGCGCTGCAGCTCGCCAGCGCCGGCGACAAACAGTTGGCGGAACTCGCCAAGGCGGATTTGCAGAAGCTGTAGCCGTCGCCGGGGAATGCGGACCCTCACTGGCCTGGCTTGACGCGGTTCAACTTCGCTTCTGCGCTAACCGTCCATCTACCTGCTTCGATGCGACGCACCGGGCGCGGAGCGCCGCCTTTGTAGGTTGGTGCTGAGCCGAAGGTAAAACCCGACGCCGCAGAGATCGGGTGTTGCGGCGAGGGCGGAGGCCGCGGCGTTGGGCTTCGCTTACGCTCAGCGCCAACCTACCTGCTTCGATGCGACGCACCGGACGCCGTGCGCCGCCTTTGTAGGTTGGTGCTGAGCCGAAGGTAACACCCAACGCCGCAGAGATCGGGTGTTGCGGCGAAGGCGGATACCGCGGCGTTGGGCTTCGCTTACGCTCAGCGCCAACCTACCTGCTTCGATGCGACGCACCGGACGCCGAGCGCCGCCTTTGTAGGTTGGTGCTGAGGCAAAGCCGAAGCCCAACGCCGCAGAGATCGGGTGTTGTGGCGAGGGCGGATACCGCGGCGTTGGGCTTCGCTATCGCTCAGCGCCAACCTACCTGCTTCGATGCGGCGCACCGGACGCCGAGCGCCGCCTTTGTAGGTTGGTGCTGAGGCAAAGCCGAAGCCCAACGCCGCAGAGATCGGGTGTTGTGGCGAGGGCGGATACCGCGGCGTTGGGCTTCGCTATCGCTCAGCGCCAACCTACCTGCTTCGATGCGGCGCACCAGACGCCGCCGGCCGCACCGCTTCTATGTGCAGGCGCTGCGCCGAAGGTCGCGCGCAGCTAGGACGCCGCGCCGAACACCCGCTGCAGGTCGGCCTCGTCGAGTCGCCGCCATTCACCCTCAGCAAGGCCGTCGAGGCTCAGCCCACCCACCGCGCTGCGATGCAGGGCGCTGACGTGATTGCCGAGCGCGCCAAACATCCGCCGCACCTGGTGGTAGCGGCCTTCGTGCAGGGTCAACCGCGCGCGATGGTCGTCGAGCTGCTCGTAGCCTGCGGGCTTCAGCGCTGTGGTTTCGCCGTCCAGCATCAGCTCGCCGCTGCCGAAGATCGCGTGCTCGTCGCCGCGCAGCGGTTCGGCAACAGTTGCCTCGTAAACCTTCGGAACATTCGCCTTGGGCGAGATGATCCGGTGCAGCAGCGCGCCGTCGTCGGTGAACAGCAGCAGACCCGAGGTTTCGCGGTCCAGCCGGCCGACGCTGGCCAGCGTCGGCGTGCGGAAGCGGTAGCGCTCCGGCAGCAGCTCATACACCAGCCGGCCGGTGTCCTTGGTCGAGCAGGTGAAGCCGGTCGGCTTGTGCAGCACCAGGGTCAGCGGCGCCACCGGGTCCAGCGCGTCGCCGTCGAACAGCACATCATCCGCATCCACACTGGCATCGTGCTTCAGGGGCGTGCCCGCGCGGTCGGTGATGAAACCCTCGCGACACCAGCCGGCGACGTCGCGGCGGCTGCCGTAGCCGAGGTTGGCGATCAGGCGATCAAGGCGCATGGGCGTCTCTTAGGGGCGGGATGGCGGGCGCGCATCATCAGCGCCCGACAGCCACAAGGCAACGCCGCCGCGAAAACGGAGCCTCAGCTCAGGTCCTTCACCGTGTCGCTGATGCCGTTGTTCATCACGCTGGCGATGCCGGTCTCGCAGCTGGCGGCTGAGGCATACATCTGGCTGGTTCCGATGACCTGGTGATTTGCAGCCTTGAGCGTGAAGTAGTGGCGGCCGTCAGTGGCGGTCTTGCGCTCGTAGCGAGACTCCTCGGCCGCGTTGGCCTGGACCGAGGCGATGCCGCTGTTGGCGGCGACCTTGGTGGTGTAAAGCTCGCTGGTGAGGATGATCTCGGCGTTGCCGGCCTTGAGTACGAAGCGGAACTGACCGTTGCTGCTCTTGCTGAGCTCGAACCCACCTGCCATCGGCGTTCTCCTTCATGAACTGAGAGCGTTTGCTGACTGCGCTAGCGAAGGTGTCAGCGCAGCGCACTCCCTGGAGAGCCTAACAGCCCGCCTGAAAGCCGCCTGCCACGCGGTGCTAAGCCCACGCGCTGGCACCGCGCTGCGAGCACCTCGGCTGCTCGCTCGGGCGTGGGCGCGGCTTTGAGCCCGCCTGAAAGCCGCCTGCCACGCGGTGCTAAGCCCACGCGCTGGCACCGCGCTGCGAGCACCTCGGCTGCTCGCTCGGGCGTGGGCGCGGCTTTGAGATTGCGCCCAAGGCGGTTTCGATGCGCTGACAGAAGGTTATGCCCGCACCTGCTGCCACTGCAGCCGACTGCGGCGCGCGCCGTCAGCGCTGACCAGCAGCTCCAGCACGCGTCCCTCGCGCTCAAAACGCAGGCGCTCGGCAGCCGGCGTGGCCTCAAGCAATTGAACCCGCCAGCCGCTATCGGCCAGCTGACGCTGGTAGAAATCGGCGACCTCGCGCAGGGACGCCGGCCCGGCATAGACGACCGTGGCGCCCAGATCCGTCTGCTGATAGGCCACCCGAATGAAGCCGGGCAGGCGCGGCACGTCTTCGGGGTCACTGCCGCCGACATCGGACCGCGGCAGCTGCATCGCAGCCAGCGCCGCCGTCGCCGCAGCCAGGGCGGCGCCACTCTGCTGCAGGGGGGCGCCGAGTGCTTCGCTCATGCTCGCCGCGGTTTCGCCCGCCAGCGCCTGCAGCGGCTGCGCCAGCGTCGGCACGGCTTGGACAAGCGCCTGCGCTTCGGCCTGCACTCGGGAGATCGCCTGTGCAGCCTCCGGCGCGACGACTTGGGCCAGCGCGGAAGGCTCGCCTTCGAGCAGCGCGCGCGCCCGTTCGGCCAGCGCACGCGCGCTGCCCGCAGCCTCACCCAGGGGTGCGCTGAGCGCAGGCACGGACTCGGCCAGCTGCGCCTTGCCGCTGTCGACGGCCGCGCTGCCCCACTGCCACAGGCCGAACAGGGCCGCAGCGCCCAGCGCCACGATGAGCAGGGGCACACCGATCAGGGCGAGCCCGCCGACCACCCAGGCCCAGCGCGGAACACGACGCAAAGAGAAGTCGGCGTTCATGGATTCACGCTCTCGCTGGGCCAGCGGCTGAAGCGGGAGGCTGCCGCCGCATGGCCGCGCCGAAGCAGCTGTCTGACCCGCCCGCTGCGTCGATCCAGCGCACGCGCAGCGCGTTCGACCGCTGCGGCGATCGCCGCGTACAGATCGTCACGGGTGTCCTCGACCACCACATCGGGGCGACCCGCCAGCTGCAGACGCAGGCGACAGCGCTTGTCGACGCCGCCGCGCGTGCCGTTGAGATCGGACAGCCGCACGACCACCCGCTGCACCCCGCCGCCGATCCGTCCGAGCGCAAAGCGGAGCCGACGGCGCAGGTGCTCGCGCAGGCCCTCTCTCAGTTCAAAACCGTGAGTGTGGGCATCGATATGCATGGCTGAAACCTCGTGGGGCAGAGTCCGGGCTGGACTCGCGGCTAGAATTGGGCTCACTGATGCATCGATAAAAGCAGGTATATTCGCTTCGCTTGTCTGGTTTTACCGAGCAATTATGGAAGCGATCAATTACCGCCAGCTGCAGCAGTTCTGGACCGTCGCGCACGCCGGCAGCCTTCGCGCCGCCGCCGAGCAGCTGGGCTTGGCGCCGCAGACCCTGAGCGGCCAGATCGCCGCGCTTGAACACAGCCTTGGCGCAGCCCTGTTCCTGCGGGTGGGTCGGCGCCTGCAGCTCACCGACACCGGCCACGTGGTGCGCGCCTACGCCGACGATATCTTCGAGCTGGGCGATGCCCTGCAGGAGGCCGTCCGTGAGGCGCGCAAGTCGCGCGTGCGGCCGCTGCGCGTGGGCATCGCCGAGGTGGTGCCGAAATCGCTGGCACACGAACTGCTGTCGCCGGCGCTGGAGCTGGACCCCGCGCCGCGCCTCTACTGCCGCGAGGACAGCCTGCCCCGCCTGCTGGCCGAATTGGCCCTGCATCGGCTGGACCTGGTGATCAGCGATCGAGCACCCGCAGGGGAGTACGAGATCAAGGTCCACGCCACCCTGCTGGGCGAATGCGGCACCGCGTTTCTGGCGGCGCCGGCGCTTGCGCGAAGGCTGCGCGACGGGTTTCCGCGCAGCCTGCACGGCGCACCGATGCTGATGCCGGGCACCGACAGCCGAGTGCGCGCGGGGCTGCAGCGCTGGCTGGACAGCCACAAGCTGCGCCCGCGCGTGGTGGCCGAATTCGAGGACAGCGCGCTGATGAAGGCCTTCGGGGAAGCCGGCACCGGCGTCTTCGTGGTGCCTTCGGTGGTGTCCGCCGAGCTGTGCAGGCGGCAGGGCGTGGAGGAAATTGGTCGCGCGGAGGAGATTCGCGAGCGCTTTCATGCGCTCGCCGGGTCGCGGCGCGATAGTCATCCAGGGGTACAGGCGGTGGTCGAAGCTGCGCGCAGTCGGCTGTTTGCTGAGGTCTGAGCGGCCCGCCTTGAGCGGCCCGCTTGGATCGGCCCGGCTCCCCGCGCCCACGCTCCAGCGCTGAACATCTCTCGCTAGGCCGCCGGCGCCGGGCATCGGCACTCGCGTCGCGACCATGCCGGAGGCGTGGGCTTTGGGCTGGACTGAACTGGGCTCAGCTGGACTGAGCTGCACCGGGCAGCCGGCCTTCGATGAAGATGGCGGATGCGAAGCTTCGATCTAGACGGCGTTTGAAACGCGCCCGCCGTGTATCGACCTCTGCCCGCGCGGCTGGGCTCCAACTCGCGAGCCTGCGGCCTTCGCTGCGCCGGCTCGGGGTCAGATCGGGGCCAGCCGGGCTGCAGCTGTTTGAGCGCGCCAGCGACGCTGCGAATGAAGCCGTGCCTTATGTTGGTCAGTGCCGGTTGATCAGTTCCGGCTGATCGGTGCCGGCGGATTCAGTGCAGCAACGACCGTTGCCGCCGCCAACGCACCTCGCCCGCAGGTGCTTGAGACCGGACCCTGCGAAGTCACCCGCGGCGCCACGGGCGCAGCGCCCTGCGGGGGTTTCAGCCCGCGCCGCCGGTTCAGAAACCCAGCGGAATGCCGAGCACGAAAAAGCCCACCAGCAGCGCGATCCAGACCAGCAGGAAGGCCAGCGAGTACGGCACCATCATCAGCAGCATTTCGCCAAAGCTGAGCTCCGGCCGATAGCGGCGCATGAAGGCCAGGATGATTCCGGCGTACATCATCATCGGTGACACCACGTTGGTGGCCGAATCCGCGACCCGATAGGCGGCGGCGACCACATCCGGCGTCATCTGCGGGCTGACGAAATACAGCATCGGCACGAAGATCGGGCCCAGCAGCATCCACTTCGAGGTGAGTCCACCGATGAACAGGTTGATGAAAGCGGTGGCGAGCACGAAGCCGATCAGCAGCAACACCGGCGATTCATCGAGGCTGAGCGCGAGCAGAGACTGCCCGCCGAGGTAGGTGATCCACGCGCCGAGACCGCTGTAAGTAAGCAGGCCCAGGAAGTTGTAGGCGAAGAAGGTCAACACCAGGATGTAGCCGAGGGTGTTCATCTGCTTGACCATCGCGTTGACGACGTCCTGCGGGCTCTGAAAGCTGCCCGAACCGAATCCGAAGCCGAGCCCGACGAAGGCGAAGAACAGCGAGATCAGCAGGATCACGTTGTTCATGAAGGGCAGCACGCGGCGGCCGCTGTCGTCTTCGAAGGCGGCCAGCGGGCCGAGGATGAGCAAGGCGATCACCGCCGCTGCCGCCAGCGCGCCGATGGCCGCGCCCCACAGGCCCCGACGTTCGGCAGCGCTCAACGCGAATTCGCCAAGACCGAGGTCGGGCGGTATGACGAAGGGCTGCTTTTCCAGCTTGGGCTGCACGAACCAGCGGGTGACCAGGGCGCCGGTGGTGGCCAGCACGAAGGTCGACGTGACCATGAACCAGTAGTGCATGGTCGCCGCCTGCAGCGGACGGCCGCTGGCGTCGGTAAAGGGCACGCCCTGGGCTTCGGCGAAGGCCTGCGCGTTGACGCCGATGATCACGTCGACCGGCGTGCCCGGCACCAGGTTGGCCGAGAAGCCCGCCGACACGCCCGCGAATGCAGCCGCCATGCCGATCAGCGGGTTCTGGCCCATACCGGCATAGAGCATGCCGGCCAGCGGGATCAGAATCAGATAGCCGGCATCGGTGGCCAGCGAGCTCAGGATGCCGAGCAGCACCAGCAGCAGCGGCAGCAGCGCGCGCGGCACCATCAGCGCCATGCGCTTGATCAGCGCGCTCAACAGGCCCGACTGCTCGGCGATGCCAATGGCGAGGATCACCACCAGGATCACGCCGAGCACGCCGCCGCCAAATCCAAGCCAGTTGGCCAGCAGCGCATTGTCGAAAATCCAGCGCACCTGCGCAGCCTCGGCCATGCTGCGGATGCTGTAGGCCTGCAGCTCGCCGCCCGCGCCCATGCTCTCGAAGGTGTGTCCGCCCAGCAGCACCGAGACGCCGAACGCAATGAGGTAGAACGCGATGAACAGCAGCACCGGGTCCGGGATACGTTTGGCCCAGCGCTCGATGAAACCGTCGTCCGTGGTCTGCGCTTCGCTCATGACTGTTCAATCAAAATCGGCGGGCCGCCGAGGGTACTGCATGTTCGCGGGCCAGAGCACCCAGCCGCGCCAGCTCCTGAGTCTTAACGCGTGCGTGCGGCTCAGCTCGACAGGCCCGCCTGCGGCCTCGGCAGCGCAGCGCGCAGCAGCTTGAAGCCGCGCGTGCTGGCCACCGCGTCGACTTGAACGAAGCACTCCGCCATCACCGCCTCGTAGGGCAGATGGGCGTTGGCGACCAGCCAGCACTCGCCGCCCGGCCGCAGCGCCTGCGCGGCAACCCGGATGAAGGCCTGGCCGAGGGTCGGCAGACTGCGTGCACCCTCGTGGAAGGGCGGATTGCTGAGCACCGCATCGAAGCGTCCGGCGACGCCAGCGGTGACGTCGCAGCAGTGCACCTGCACCGGCACGCGCGCATCAAGCAGGTTGTGACGCGACAGCGCCGCTGCGCGCGCGCTGGCCTCGAACAGGTCCAGCGCGGTGATCCGCGGACAGCGCTCCAATGCTGCGGCCGAAAGCACTCCAAGGCCGCTGCCGAAGTCAGCCACCGCGCCGCCGAGCGTGTCGGGCAGGTGTTCGATCAGCAGGCCGCTGCCGGCATCGATGCGATCGACCGCGAACAGCCCCGGTGCGCCGAGCAGCGGTCGGGTGACCAGGCCATCGGTCTGCAGCGGGCGCGCATCGTCGAGCCGACACCACTCGGCGATGCGGGCGTGCTCGCGGTCGCTGGCGCGCGCCAGCAGCACCCGGCACTTGTGCTTGCTGTGCACCCGCAGCGCCGGGCAGAGCTGACGCAGGTCGGACTCGAAGGTCCGCGCTCCGGCGTCGTTGGCCACCGCCGCAAGCAGCAGGCCGTCGTCAGCCAGCGCCGCCAGCGCGCGTGCGCTCTCCGCGCGCGCGGCCTCGCGCTGACGCGCGGGGCTGAGCAGGATCAGCCCCTGGCCCTGGGGCAGCGCGGCGCCGCGCCTGCCGTCAGTCGGCTCGGGTTCGATGCAGGCTTGGCCGTGTCGGCGCAGGGCCTCAGCCCAGGGCAGGAAATCCTGCAGGGCGTCGAGGACGAAGCCGAACGGCAGATCGAGCCCGGGCCGCGCGCCGACCCACAGGGCCCGGCGCGGTGCGATCGGCAGCGCTGCCAGCGCCCAGCCGAGCGCGGCCAGCGCCGGGTCGGAGCGGGCGCTCATAGTCAGCGGCTGACGGAGTGGCGACGCAGGGCTTCGAGCGGCACCACGCCGAGCGCGTTCAAATGAGTGGCGTCCAGCACCACGTCCGGCGCCAGCCCCGCCTCGAAGGCCTCCAGCCAGCGCAGCGCGCACAGGCACCAGCGGTCGCCGGCTTTGAGGCCGGGAAAATTGAAGTCCGGGCGCGGCGTCGACAGGTCATTGCCGCGCGCCTTGGAGTACTCCAGAAAGCGCTCGGTCATCACCGCGCAGATCACGTGCAGGCCGCGGTCCTGCGGATCGCCGCGGCAGCAGCCGTCGCGGAACCAGCCGGTCATTGGATCGGTGCTGCAGGGCTGCAGCGGCTGGCCTAGGACATTCAGTGCGCTCATCGGGGACTCTCCGGTGCGTGGGTCAAGCGGGCAGTGTCACGCCAGCGGCGCGAACAGCTCGGCGAGATCGTCTTCGCCGAAGGCCACGCGGGTGGTGGTGCCGCCGTCCAGCACCGCCCGGGCCAACTCGGCCTTGGCGACCTGCAGGTTCTGGATTTTCTCCTCGACCGTTCCGGCGCAGATCAAGCGATAGACGAACACCGGCTTGTCCTGGCCGATGCGGTGGGCGCGGTCGGTGGCCTGGGCCTCGACCGCCGGATTCCACCACGGGTCGTAGTGGATCACGGTGTCGGCGGCGGTCAGGTTCAGGCCGACGCCGCCGGCCTTCAGGCTGATCAGGAACACCGGCTCTTCGCCGGTTTGGAAGCGTTCGACCAGGGCGGTACGGTCGCGGGTCTGGCCGGTCAGCAGCAGCGGCTCGATGCCGCGCTCGCGCAGCGCGACCTGGATCAGGCCCAGCATTTCCGCGAACTGGCTGAACACCAGCACCCGCCGGCCCTCCTCCAGCAGGCTGTCGAGCAGCTCCAGCAGGAGTTCCAGCTTGGCCGACTCCTGCACCGTCCGCGCGTGCGCCAGCTTGACCAGGCGCGGGTCGCAGCAGACCTGGCGCAGCTTGAGCAGAGCGTCGAGCACGATGATGCCGCTCTGCGCCAGGCCGCGTTCGGCAATCGCCTCGCGTACGCGCTCGTGCTGGACCAGGCGCAGGGTCTCGTAGAGTTCGCGCTGGCGGCCTTCGAGCTCGATCTCGCGCAGGATCTCGGTCTTCGGCGGCAGGTCGGTCAGCACGTCCTGTTTGCGCCGGCGCAGCATCAGCGGCGCGATCCGACGGTTGAGCCGCTGCTGGCGTTCCGGGTCGGCCTGTTTTTCGATCGGGACGCGATACAGGCGGTTGAACTGGCGCTCGCTGCCGAGCACGCCGGGCTCAACCGCGTCCATTTGCGCCCACAGCTCGCCCAGGTGGTTTTCCAGCGGCGTGCCGGTCATCGCCAGCCGGCGGCCGACGTTCAGCTCGCGAACGACCTGGGCAGCCTGGGTGCGCACGTTCTTGATGGTCTGCGCCTCGTCCAGCACCAGCAGCGAGAACGGCTGCTCGACCAGCACCTCGCGGTCGCGCGGCAGCAGCGGATAGGTGGTGATGACCATGTCGAACTCGGCCATCGATTCGAACAGCGCGTCGCGCTGGCTGCCGTGCAGCACCAGTACGCGCAGCGTCGGGCAGAAGCGCCGCGCCTCGTTGCGCCAGTTCAGCACCAGCGATGTGGGCGCCACCACCAGCACCGGATGGGGCAGGCGCCCGGCCTGTTTCTCGACCAGCACATGCGCCAGCACCTGCACGGTTTTGCCCAGGCCCATGTCGTCGGCGAGGATGCCGCCCAAGCGCGCCGCCGCCAGAAAACCCAGCCAGTCGAGGCCGTCGCGCTGATACGGCCGCAGCTCGGCGCGGAAATCTGCGGGCGGCTCGACCGCCACCCGCCGCTGCCGCAGCTGCTCCAGCTGCTGCTGCAGCGCGGCCGCACCGCGCCAGATAAGGCTGGCGCCGCCGAGCTCTTCCACCAGCGTGGTTTGCGCGCGCGACAGCCGGATCGGGCCCTCGCGCTGGCCGCTGTCCTCCAGCCATTCCAGCAGCGGCTCAAGCAGGGCGCGCAGCCGCGCCAGCGGCAGGCGAATCCGTCGGTTGGCGTCCAGCGGCGCGACGTAGCTGGCGTTCTCGGGCTCGCGCGGGCCGGGCCGACGCGGAAACTCAGGGTCGGAGAGCGCATGCCGCAGCACCGGCATCAGGTCGATGCGCTCGCCGTCGATCTCGATGCCCAGGCTCAGGTTGAACCAGCTGCCGCCCGCGTCGTCGTCGACTTCGGCCAACCAGCCTTCGCTGCCGTCGAGCACCTGCGCCGGGTACTGCTTGGCGAAGCTCACCTCGAAGCCGGCGTCTTCCAATCTGGGCAGCAGCGCCTGCCAGTGCTCGGCGTCGGCGTGGCCGGCGCGGCCGCGCGGCAGCACGAAATCATCGGGCCCGAAATCGTGGCTGGCCGAAATCGCCGCGCCGAATTCGTCGTCGGCCGCGCGCAGTCCGAGTTCGCTCAGCCGCTCCAGCGCCGCCAGCTCGGCCGCGGCCGAGCGATGCACCTCGTAGACCTCGCCCTTGAACAGATGCCGCTCGATCTGACGCGCGCCCAGCGCCGCCAGCAGCAGCGGCGCGTAGCCGAAGGAGAGCCGCGCGCTGGCGACCTGGCGCGGGCCGCTGCGGCCGCTGATGCGCTGCTCGCGCAGGTCCAGCACCGGCACCGGCGGCGCCTCGATACGCTGTACCGGGCCGCGCGGCCGCGGCGGCGGCAGGCCGGGCAGCTGGCTCAGTTTCTTCAGCCGTTCGCCGACGTGGTCGACGTGCTCAGGCAGCAGCGCCGGTGCGCTGGCCAGCAGATTCGGCAGCTTCGGGTCGGCCTCGACTACGCCGAGCTCGCCGCGCTGGCGGTCGAGATAGAACAGGGTTTCGCCCTCCAGCACCACCGCGCTGTGCGCGTCCACCACCCGGCAATACAGACGCTGTTGGCCGTCTTCGAGGTCCTGCCAGTCAAGCTCCAGGCTGCGCTTGGGGCCGAGCTTGATGCGCTGGCCGGAGGCCCGCTCCAGCAGCAGCGGCCAGCGCTCGGCCAGGGCCAGCAGCGCACGCGCCTGGTGTGCGGAACGCACCGGCAGAAAGTGACGATCGGCGCGCGACAGCCCGTACAGCGCCTCGGCGCCGAGGCTCAGCGCCGCCAGCCGCTCGACCTGGTCATCGCTGTAGCCGGCAGCCGGCTTGGGGCTGGGCCCGCCGACCTGGCCGATCTCGATCGCCACCGGGTTGGCGAAACCGCCGCGCTTGCCGGCGCGCACCAGGCTCGGCTGCACCAGCAGCACCGGGTTGGGGGTGTCGATGACCTTGATCAGCAGGGCCGGCAGACGCTCGGGTTCGCGCGTGAGCTGACCGCGCACCGGCCGCGGGCCGCCGTCGACGGTGGCCATCCAGCGGTCCCAGGGCCGCAGCGCGGCGTCCGGCGAGGTGTCGGTCAGCGACAGCAGCAGTGCGGCGGCGTGCAGACAGCGGGTTTCCCGGCACTCGCAGACCCAGCGCACCTGCAGGCCCTTTTCAGGCGCATTGGGCTTGGGCCCACCGCTGCCGCGCCCGGTCTGCACCAGGCTGATGCCGGTCGAGCCCAGGGCGCGGCCGATCGGCAGGCGCCCGGCAATCAGACCGCCCGGGCCGTAATCGAAGTAGTTGATGTTCTCGACCGCGCTGGCGAGCTCGGCGCCGCCTTTGAGCGCGGCCGGATCGAACCAGCGCTGCCAGTCCTGGGCCTGCACGAGCGCAATGAATTCGGATTTGGTCATGCGTTTTTTAAGCGGTTCCCGACGACCCGCCGCCGCGCTCCCCGACGGAGCTGCGGCCCCTGCGAGCCCGACCGGCGAGCGTAGCAGGACGCGGCGGAAATCCGAACCAACGCCCCAACCGACAGTTCGCACGGCGCTCACGCTCTGTCGGAATTGGCCGGCGGGTGGCCTGCCGGTGCACTGGTCCGGCGATGCGGGCGCGCGGGCGGGCCGCGAGCGCTTGGGCAGCGCGCCCGGCGATCGTTCGCGTACAGCCGTACGGATCACGCCTTGGAGAATGTATGCCGCGCACTCACCGTTTCCGCAGCAAGCCCCAGCAGGCAGCCGTCGACAGCGTTTCAGCGCACTTCGGCGTCGAAGGCTTCCAGATCGCCCAGCGCCAGCTCGGCGCGATGCAGGCTGACGCCGGCGGCGTGCTCATGCATGTGCTGCGCCAGCTTCGGCCGCTGCGGGCTGCGCGCCCAGCGCAGGCCGAGATTCACAGCCAGCGCGCACACCGCGCCGCTGACGAACAACCAGCCCACCACGGCGGGCTGATGCGCCCAGACATCGGCGCCCAGGCTGGCGAACAGCATCAGCATCGCCGGGATCCAGATGAAGCAGCCGGCGTAGGCGAACACCAGGCCGTTGCGGCTGCGCCAGCGGCGCAGCGTCGCCAGCTGCTGCTGCAGCTCAAGCACCGGGGTGGTGTAGCGAACCTTCCACAGCAGGCTGATCTCGTGGCCCGCCGAGGCCAGCATCCAGACGCCGTAGACGTGCAGGCTGATCCCGGCCAGCAGCAGATGCAGACGCTCGGCGTGGGTGTTCCAGAACACCGCCGCCAGCACGATCGTGGCGGTGCCAATCAGCGCCTGCAGCACTTGCCCAAACAGCAGCGGCCGCAGCGCGCGCACGCTTGCGCTCACGCCCTTGCGCTGACGCAGGCCGGCCTCATGCCTGCGGCCCTCGACCTGCAGGGCTTCGATCCGCGCCAGTCGCTGGTCGAGCTGGCCCCAGGCGGTTTTGAGATCGTCGAGTTCGATTCCGGTGTTCATGGGGGGGTCTCCAGGTATGTGCGTAGACGCTGTTTGAGCCGGCTGATGCGGACGCCGACATTGCTTTCGGACAGGCCAAGGATGTCGCCGATCTGGCGATAGCCGAGGTCATCGAGATAGAGCAGCAGCAGCGCGCGGTTGAGCGGGTCCAGCGCGCGGATCAATCGCTGCAGCTGGTCCATCTGCGCGTGCTGCTCGGGGCCGTCGGCGGGGCTTGCCAGCGCAGGGTCGGCGCTGTCGTGCAGGTCGAGGCTGTCGGCTTCGGTCTGCGGCATCGGGCTGCGGCGGGCGCCGGCCAGGGCCACGTTCAGGGCAACGCGGTAGGCCCAGGTCGAGAACGCTCGGCGCTCATCCCAGCGCGGAAACACGCTCCACAGCTGGGCGGCCATGTCCTGCAGCAGGTCGGCGCGGTCGGCCGGGCAGCGGCTGAAGCTCCAGGCGATCTTGCGCAGCAGGCCCTGATGGGCCGCCAGCAGTTCGGCGAAGCGCGCCTTGCGGTCGGTCAGGTCGGGCATGGTGGTCAGTGTGGCGTGCATGACCGGGTGATATGCCGCCGCTGCGCGAATCCTTACATCGGGTTGGAGGTTGGGGATTCGGGATTGGGGATTCACCGCCAGCGGTGTGGGGGCGTCGCTGTGATGCCGCAGGGCACGCGCCTTGCTGATCGCTCAGCAGCGCCTGCGATTGCTCAGCAGCGCGTGCTTGAGCGCTGCGTCTTCGGCGGCCATCGGTGTCGCGTGCGCGGGCCGCGCGAGCAGAGCCGCTAGCGGCGCCGGCACCGGCACGGCGTGGCCGACCAGCGGCTCGACCACGCTGTCGAACTTGGCCGGATGCGCGGTTGCCACCGCAATGAAACGGCCGGCGTCGCCGGCCACGCGGCGGTCCTCAATCACGGCGAAGGCGGCGGCGGTGTGCGGGCACAGCGTGTGGCCGTAGCGGGACTCGGCGCTGCGCAGGATCGCCGAGAGTCGATCGTCGTCGATCGCCGCCGCGCTGACCGCGCCGCGCAGCTCCGCCATCTCCGGCAGCCAGTGACGCAGCCGCTCCAGATTGCTGGGCGCGCCCACGTCCATCGCGTTGGCCAAGGTTGCGACGCTGTCGCGCGGCCGGTACTCGCCGCTGTGGATGAACTCCGGCAGCACCCGGTTGGCATTGGTGGCGAGCAGCACCTCGCCGATCGGCAGGCCCAGCCGGCGCGCCCACAGGCAGGCCAGCGCGTTGCCGAGGTTGCCGGTGGGGATCACGTAGCGCGCCAGTTCGCCGTGCTTCGCCTGATGCGCCAGCGCCGAGTGCGCGTAGTAGCTCATCTGCGGCAGCAGCCGGCCGAGGCTGATGCTGTTGGCCGAGGACAGCGGCAGCGCCGCGCGCAGCTCGGCATCGGCGAATGCGGCTTTGACCATGCGCTGGCAGTCGTCGAAGCTGCCGGCCACGCGGTAGGTGTGGATGTTGTCGCCGAAGCAGCTCAGCTGATGCGCCTGGCGCGGGCTGACCCGGCCGTCGGGATACAGCACCACCACCCGGAAACCGGCGCGCTGATGAAACGCCGCCGCCACCGCGCCGCCGGTGTCGCCGGAGGTCGCCACCAGAATCGTCAGCGGCTGCGCGTCGTGATCCCGCGGCAGCCGCGTGAAGCAGGCGGTTAAAAAGCGCGCGCCAACATCCTTGAACGCCGCGGTCGGGCCGTGGAACAGCTCCAGCACGTCGGTGCGCGGGTCGGTGGTCGGCTGCACCGGCACCTCAAAATTGAGCGCTTCGGTGCAGATCGCGGCCAGCTGCGGCGCCAGCGCGTCGCCCTCGAAGAACGGCGCAATAAGCTGCGTCGCGGTGTCGGCCAGGCTCAGCCCTGGCGGCGGCAGCGCCGGCAGGCTCGGAAATGTTTCGGGCACGAACAGCCCGCCGTCTTCGGCCAGGCCCAGCGCCAGCGCGTTCGACAGGCTCTGCGCTGAGCCGCCGCCGCGAGTGGAAATGAAACGCATCGGATCAGTCCTCCAGCAGCTGCGCGCCGGCGCTGTCCAGCGGCGAAATATAGATGTCGCTGTCGAGGCCTTCGGCGGCGAAGGCGGCGCGCATGGCCGCGCCGGCACGCTCGGCGCAGTGGCGTCCTGCGCACCAGCCGAACACGCTGGGGCCGGCGCCGGAGATGCTCGCGCCCAGCGCACCGGCGCCCAGCGCCGCCGCTTTTACCGCTGCGAACCCCGGCACCAGCGGCGCACGCCGCGGCTCGACCAGATCGTCGCGCAGGCCGGCCGCGATCAGCGCTAAATCATTGCGGTACAGCCCGGCCATGAAGCGCGCCAGATGGCCGCTCTGGACTACGAACTCGTGCAGGGCGTAGGGCGTGGCCAGAGCCGCGCGGGCGCGCCGCGTCTCCAGCACGCAGTGCGGATGCACCAGCACCGAAAACACATCGGCGGGCGTCGGCAGCTTCAGCGGCGGGGCCTCGCCGACCGTGAGCACCAGCCCACCGAGCAGCATCGGTGCGACGTTGTCGCCGTGGCGGCCGCCGCTGGCCACCGCCTCGCCGTCGAGCGCGCAGGCGTAGATCTGCGCCGGCGACAGCGGCGCCGGCAGCAGCGCGTTGGCGGCGATCAGCGCGGCCACCGCCGAGGCGGCCGAACCGCCCATCCCCGAGCCGTAGGCAATGCCTTTGTCGATCTCGATCTCGAAGCCGAAACCGATCTGCGCCAGCTCCAGCAGCGACAGCAGCGCGCGGCCGGCGGTGTTGTCCTCGGCGCGCATCGGCAGCGCGACCTCGGTGCCGCGAATGGCAGCAATGCGCACGCCGCTTTCGTTCATTCGAGTGACAGTGACGGTATCGCCGGCGCCTTCGATCGCCAGCCCCAGCAGATCAAAGCCGACCGCCACGTTGCCGATGCTGGCGGGCGCAAAGGCCCGCGCGCGCATTCGGCTCACAGACGCGTCCCCAGGCCCTGCGCCACCCGCAGCAGATCGGCGAACACGCCGGCGGCGGTGACCTCCGGGCCGGCGCCGGGGCCCTGCACGATCAGCGGGTTGCGGCTGTAGCGTGCGGTGGTGAACTGGATGATGTTGTCGGTGGGTTTGAGGTGGGCAAAGGCGTGGTCAGCCGGCAGCTCGACCAAGCCGACCTTGGCCGAGTGCTCATCGATGTGGGCAACGAAACGCAGCACGCTGCCGCGCGCGCGCGCGCCATCCAGCCGCGCCTGCATCGGCGCATCAAGCTCAGCGGCGCGGGCCAGAAACTGCTCGCGATCGATGTCGATCAGCGGCTCCGGCACCAGGCCTTCGAGGTCGACGTCGGCCAGCTCGATCTCGCGGCCCCACTCGCGCGACAGGATCACCAGCTTGCGGGCGACGTCGAGCCCCGACAGGTCATCGCGCGGGTCGGGCTCGGTAAAGCCCAGCTGGCGCGCTTCCAGCAGCAGTTCGGAAAACGGCCGGCTGCCGTCGAACGCGTTGAACAGATAGGACAGGGTGCCGGACAGAATGCCGTCGATCGCGTGGAGCTCGTCGCCGGTGTCGATCAGATCGCGCAGGGTCGAAACCACCGGCAGGCCGGCGCCGACCGTGGCCTCGTAGCGCCAGTGGCCGTGGCGCGCGGCCTCGCGGGTGCGCCGATACAGCTCAAGCGGCGCCGCACCGGCCTGCTTGTTGGGGGTGACGATGTGGATGCCGGCGGCCAGCCAGCGCGGGTAGTGCGCGGCCACCGTCGCAGAAGCGCTGCAGTCGATGATCATCGCGTGCGGCAGATGCGGCGCGCGCACGTGTTGGGTGAAGTGCTCGAAGTCGAAATGCTCGGTGCTGGCCGCGTAAGCGCTGCGCCAGTCGCCGAGATCAAGCCCGCGGTCGGCGTGGATCCAGCGCGCGCTGCCGGCAATGGCGCGCACCCGCAGGTCGAGGTTGGCGCTGGTCAGCAGCCGCGGCGCCATCCGCGTCAGCTGATCGAGCAGGGCGGCGCCGACGTTGCCGGGGCCGATCACGCCGATGCTCAGAGTCTGCGGCGACAGGTAGAAGCCGGCGTGCACGGCGCGCAGCGCGCGCGCGGCGTCGGCATCGCTTATCGCCACCGAGATGTTGCGCTCGGTGCCGCCCTGGGCAATCGCGCGGACGTTGACTTCGGCGCGGGCGAGCTCGGAGAACAGCCGCCCGGCGATGCCGGTGTGGCCGCTCATGCCGTCGCCGACCGCGGCCAGCACGGCAATGCCGCGCTCGACATCGACCGCCTGCAGCAGGCCGGCGTCGAGCTCACGCGCGAACGCCCGCCGCAGCACCTCGGCGGCGCGGTCGGCGTCGACCTCGCGCACCACGCAGCAGATCGAGTGCTCGGAGCTGGCCTGGGCGATCATCACCACCGAAACATCGGCCGCGCACAGGGCGCCGAACACGCGCTCGGCGGTGCCGGGCACGCCGATCATGCCGGTGCCTTCGACCTCGACCAAGGCCATCTCGCGGGCGATGGTCAGGCCCTTGACCGGGCCGGCGCCGGGCTCGTGTTCGGGGCCGATGCGGGTGCCGGGGTTGTCCGGCTTGAAGGTGTTGCGCACGAACGCCGGGATGCCGGCCTCCAGCAGCGGACCCATGGTTCGCGGGTGCACCACCTTGGCGCCGAAATAGGCCAGCTCGAAGGCCTCGTCGTAGCTCATCCGCGGCAGCAGCACGGCCTCCGGCACCAGCCGCGGGTCGGCGCTGAGGACACCGTCGACATCGGTCCAGATGTGCAGCTCGGCGGCCGCGAACAGGCGCGCGAAAATCGCCCCGGAATAGTCGCTGCCGTTGCGGCCCAGCGTGGTGATGCGGCCCTGCGCATCGCGGGCGACGAAACCGGTCACCACCAGCACCGGCGCACTGTGGTCCGCGCGCCAGGCGGCCAGGCGACGCCCGGACTCGACCCAGTCGACCACCGCACCCAGCGGCGACGGGCTGACCACCAGCACCGCACGCGCATCCAGCCAGTCGGCGGTCTGGCCGAGCTGCTTCAGGCGCGCGGCCAGCAGCTGTGCCGACCAGACCTCGCCCAGGCCCTGCACGTACTCAAGCAGGTCGGCCGCCGGATGCCCGAGCAGAGCCACCGCGCGCAGCAGGGCGTGCAGGTCCTGCCAGTCGCGTTCGAGCGGCGCAAGCGCGGCGCTGGCGGCGTCGCCGAGCAGCTCGCGCGCGGCCTCACGATGGCGCGCGGCGAGCGCATCCAGCGCCGCCTGCGCAGAGGCCGCGTCGCGGCTGGCCAAATGCACCAGTTCGATCAACGCATCGGTGACCCCGCCCATCGCCGATACCACGGTCACCTGCAGGCCCTCGCCGCGCACGGCGAGCAGGCCGGCGACATGGGCGATGCGCTCCGCGGTCTTAAGGCTGGAGCCACCGAACTTGTGGGCGATACAGTTCTGCTGCAGGTCTGCCGGCACGTCGAACATCCGTGAAACTGGAGTGGAGGTCGAGCATAGCAGCGGCTTCGTCCTCTGCTGCAACGCATCAGAGGGTCGCGCCGAAGCGGACTTCCGCGAGCGAAGGCCCCTGCGCGAAGGCGACGCTGCGACCCTCGCTCGCCCTTCAAGCGCCCGCCGTTAGCGTACGCGCTCTCAATCTGAGGTAAGCCCGCCTCGTCATGCGCTTCAACGCCGATTTCAGCCAGCGCGCCGTGGTGCGCCCCGACGACAGCCCGTGGCAGGCCTCGCCCATGCCGGGTGTTGAGCGGCGCCTGCTGGATCGGGTCGGCGATGAACTGGCCCGCGCGACCTCGATCGTCCGCTACGCGCCGGGCTCGCACTTTGCCGAGCACTCGCATCCCGGCGGCGAGGAGATCTTCGTGCTTGACGGCGTGTTTTCCGACGAGCGCGGCGACTATCCGGCGGGCTTCTACCTGCGCAAGCCGAGCGGCAGCCGACACAGCCCGCACAGCCTTCCCGGCTGCACCCTGTTCGTGAAGCTGCTGCAGTTCGAACTGGCCGACCCGGCCCATCTCGCCATCGACACCCGCGCCGCGGTCTGGCGCCCGGGCACGGCGACCGGGCTGTCGGTGCTGCCGCTGCACGAATACGACACCGAGCACACCGCGCTGGTGCGCTGGGCGCCGGGCACGCGATTCAATCGCCACCGGCACTGGGGCGGCGAGGAGATTCTGGTGATCGAAGGCGTGTTCGAGGACGAGCGCGGCCGCTACCCGGCCGGCAGCTGGCTGCGCAGCCCGCACCTGTCCGAGCACACGCCCTTCAGCACCCTGGGCTGCGTGATTTTGGTCAAGACCGGACACCTGCAGGACGACCGGCTGGCGCCGTGGGCGGTCGAGCCCTCGACGGCTACCTGAGAGGCAGCGCTCACTCGCGCACGGTCGCGCTGCTGAGCCGCAGCGGAAACGATGCCGCACCGCCGGTTCCAGCCGCCAGCTGCAGTACTTCGGGGCTGCTCAGCGTCAGCGCTCAAGCGGTGGCGCAGCCGCCGCCAAGCGGTTTTCGTGCGATGTCCTGCGTCGTTAGGCCGCGCGCCGAGGGTTCGGCCACGATTCGATGCGCGGCCGCCAAGGTCGGTCAGTCCGGCTGGCGCCGGTGCTCGGCAAACACCGACAGGCTCCACGGCCGCAGCGCCAGCACCAGGCTGACGCCGGCCCGCTCACGCGCCGGCAGGGCGGCGTCCTGGGCCATGCGCTGATCGAATTCAGCGGCGAGCTCCTGCAGCCGGCGCTGCATCCATCCAATCGACGCCTGGCACAGCATGCCGCTCAGCAGCAGCAGGGATTCGCCCTCGCCGGCGAAATCGCGCTGAAAGTATTCCGGCAGCAGGCGCTGTTGGAAAAAACGCTGCATCGGGCCGTCGCGGCGCCAGCGAAAGTTGCGCGCGGTGCGGCTGCGCACCCGATTGCCTGGCAGCAGTTCAATTATCCCGAGGCGGTCCAGCCGCACCAGCAACAGGGTCCATTCGGGCTCGCTGAAGCGGTAGCGGGCCAGCACTTCCTGCTGCTGCCAGCGGTTGAGAACCAGGTACAGGGCCAGCAGCAGCGCGGAGTCCTCAACCAGGGCGCGCTCCTGCGCCGCGCTCAGCTCGGCCAGCGACGGCGCGCTGCGCTGTGACTCCTCACTCAGCTCGGTCAGGCCGATCTGCAGCACTGCACACACCTGCTCCAGCCGCTGCAGGCTGAAGCTGCGCCGAGCAAACATGCGCTTGACCGTGCCCTCGCTTACCCCGAGCCGCTGCGCTAGCGCGGCGTAGGTCAGGCCCTGCGCTTTCAAGAGGCGTTTGAGCGCGTCCACCAGTTCGACGATCAGGGCCATAGTCGCGTTTTCCATTACTTTTCGGGTCGAACAACTCTACTTGGTAATTTCTGATTGAACCGATTGCGGCACCGACCGAGGCTGCGGGCTCCTTCAGCCGATGCGGAGCCCAGCATGCCCCTTTACCGCCGTGCGTTCATCCTGATTGCTCTCAGCTGCGTCCCGCTGGCCCCGGCGCTCGCACTGGCACAAAGCAACCTAAGCCGCGCCTCGCAATCGCTGTCCGAAGCCTCGATGGCGCTGCCGGCCGGCAGCGTCGAGCTGCTGCAGGCCGGCGGCACCTTCAGCGTGGTCGCGCTGCGGCCCGTGGCCGCGGGCATCGAAGTCGTGCTGGAAGCCTCGGCGGCCGGCGGCCGGGTCAGCCTGGTGGTCGCTCGCGAACTGGCCGAAGCCGCCAGCCTCGTCGTCGGCGCCAGCGTAATGGCGGTGGCGGTGAGCGGAGGCTTCGTGCTGTGGGCGGGCTCCGAAGCGGTGGCCTTCATCGCCGATGCCAGCCTCGCGCCGCACGTGCACCGCCGCGAGCTCAAGCGCGATGAACTTGTCCGCCGGGAGGCCCGCTGATGAGCAATCGACCTTCGCGCTCGAACGTGCGCGTGTTGGCAGCCCTGTCGCTGGTCCTGCTGCTGGCCGCCCTGCCGGTTTGGGCCGGGCGCGGCTGCGAGCCGCGCGCGCTGCCGCCGCAGGAGCTGGCCCGCGCCGCGGAATCCGCACTGCGCGTCGCCGCCGCGCTGGAGCAACGGCCCGCCGAGGTCGCGCTACTCGCGCGCGCCGGCACCGATCTGTCCAAGCATGGCCTGCACTACAGCCACGTCGGCTTTGTGCTGCGCGACCACCCGCAGGGTCGCTGGACGGTAGTGCATCTGCTGAACCACTGCGGCCGCGGCGATTCGGCGCTGTTCGAAGAGGGCCTCTTCAATTTTTTCGCCGATGACCTCGCCAGCCAGGACGCGCGCATCGTCTGGCTGCAGCCGGAACTCGCCGCGCGGCTGGCGCCCCTGCTGCGCTCAAACGCTGTCCACGGCCTGCACCAGCCGCGCTACAGCCTGATCGCCCGACCGGGCAGCGCCCGCTACCAGAACAGCACCGCGTGGGTGCTGGAGCTGCTGATCGCCGCCGACTACGGCGCCGCCTTGAGCCGTCGTGAAGTCCACGCCGAGCTGCGCAGCGGCGGCTTCGAGCCCGATCGCGTCCACATCGCCTACTCCAAGCGCATCGCCGGCGGCCTGTTCGCCGACAACCTGGTGTTCACCGATCACCCGGTCAGCACCCGCCTGCGCGGCGACTATCCGGTGATCAGCGTGCGCTCGATCTTCCGCCACCTCGAGACGCAGGGCCGCATCGACAGCCAGCGCGAATGGCGGCAAGGCGTGGAGAGCCTCCGGCTGGGACCGGCCTAGGCCTGTCGGTGCCCACAGTGAAAGAGCGGGCACCGAAGACCTACACACACACAAAGCAGCCCCGACTGACAGGGCGCGACTGTCGCCCGCACCTTGGGCCGGCCCTGGCCGCGCGTTGATACCGGGCGGCCGAGCGCGGTTTCCACCCTCGCCTGCAATCGTGGATTGCCCAGGGCGCACTACTACTGAAGGTGCGGGCGAATGCGGTCGAGTTCGTCGTGGCCCAAGGACGCATAGAGCCAGTCGCGCCAGCACTGCGCGCGGGCGTAGGAGTCTTCACCGAGGGGCCCGCCAGGTGGGATGCGGACACAGCAGTGCGTCCTGCTGCAGGCCAACGTGCGTGCGTGCACTGCTCCAGGCAATAGTCCTCCGGCGAGTTGACGGTCCGCGCATGCACCGGGTTCATCTCGATATAGCGCATCACGGTGAGCAGGTCGTGGTCGGTATCGACCAGGCAGGACTTGAAGCGCCCGTGCCAAAGGGTGCCCGTGCGTCGGTGCCGGCGGTTGGAGGCCTGCACACAGCACGGCCGCAGCCAGCGCAGAGCCGCCGACACCCCGACCGGTGAATCGCAGGCCATCAGCAGATGAACGTGGTTGCCCATCAGAACGTATGCATGCAGCGCAACCTCGTGATCCCCGCTGGCCCGCTGCATCAGCTGCAGGCAGTGCCAGCGATCCTCGTCGTCGACAAACACCGCCCCACGGTTGACCCCACGCTGGGTGACATGCAGCGCTAAAACAGGCAGGTACAGGCGGGCGCGCCGAGGCACGGCATTTCCACACGAAAACGGCGCGGGCCAGCTTGCGCCGCCCGGTCCGCCAAGTCATCCGTACCCTGCTGCGCGCCGGAGTAATAAAACCGCTCGACTTCGCAGCGACTTGATTGGCTACGTCCAATTTTTTCTTGTCAGGTGCTACCCATCATCGCCCTCAGTTTGGCGAAAAATCGATGTACATCTTCGTGAATTTCATCGTCTTTCATGGCCGCCGCAACCCGTTCACGCAGCACCTCCACCCGGGGGTCGCCCTTACGCAGGACGTGAAAAAGTGAGTCGTTGTTTTCAAACAAGATGCGCTTTCCGTCCACCACCGAAAAAATGTTGGCCGTCACCGTGCGCCAGATTTTTCCTTCCGCCAGCGTGAGGTTCTGGTCGGAAAAGAACGTCGCGATGGCTTGAAGCACTGGCTGGGTAAACAGATCACCGTCGGGGGTCTCCAGCAGTTGAAGCGCCACCCGCCGCCAAGCTGTCGGCACCAGCAAATAGTTCTCAATGTTCTTGCGCCTCCATTCCACCAGCACCGGATTGTCGTCTTCTGGCTTGAATGCTTTGTCCGAACCGTCATGGTCAAACAGCACCAAGCGCTTCACGCCATTCACCACCTCTTGCAGGGCCTTGAAATGCGCATCGGCCTGGGACTTCATCTCCTGCTTATTGCCCCCGCCCATCACCTTGAAACAGAGCTTGTCCATCACCGGCAGCGCGCCACACTGCTCGGCCCAGCCGCGAAGAATGCGCTCATCGCTCTCGCCTTCAACGTAAACCATGTACGGCGCTCCCACCAGGCGGGCAATGTCTTCGTTCGACAAATCGGACATCGCCCGCAAGACGGCTGGCGTCGACTCGATGCGTGTCGGCACCTGCCTGAGCAGCGAAACGATTTGCCCGGCATCCACGCCTTTGGCGAATTCTTCCGCATGGGTGGCGATCAAAAATTGCACGCCCTTTTCGGCCGATTTCTTCTTGAAGTAATCCAGCAACTCCCGCTGTAGATTGACATGCAGGTGCGCATCGGGCTCGTCCAGCAGGATCGTGGTGGGCTGGTAGCCGTACAGGAAGGCGAGCAGGGTCATGGTTTGGTGAAAGCCACTGCCGCCAGAAATCAGGTCGTAAGTTTTGCCGTTTTGCTTGTACTCCACGCCGATGTACACATCCTTTGACGAATCGTATTGCGGGGGAATCAGATCCACTGAAAACCATCGCTTCACCACATCGGCAAGCTCGGTCCAATCGGCGGAGACCAAAGGGCCTTTGACGCTCTTGGTTGGTTCGGGAGCGGCTCCATCATCGGCGGGCGGGCGCCAGACTTGAAGCAGTAGATTGCGGAGCACACTGCCGGGCTGTCCCTTTCCGACCTGTTGCCGGATGGGTGCTTTGTCCAGCCATTTCTCGGCCGGCTCCAAGCCCGAAAACGGCGGCACATAGGCAATTCGGGGCAGTTGCCCACTTTCTTCACAGTCTCTGAACGCCTTCCAACCGTCGGCCGGAATGGCATACATGGTTTGCGGCGAGTGGTAACGAAGCTGCAACCCAAACGTTTGCGTGCTGCCGCCTGGCGCGCTCCACGCCAGCAAAATTTCAATCAGAATGAATTTTTGCTTTTTTGCCCCGGTGTCGTCTGTCGGGTAAGCGCGGTCCGTACGGTCTTTCCATAGCAGGTTGAATTCAGGCACTGGTAAGGCAGTGAAGTTGGGCAGCACGATCTGAATGCCGGTGCTGCCGCTGCGCTTGGCGCGGCGGAACTCGTCCATACAAAATTGCCAAATGGCCAGCGCCTGCAGCACCGTGCTTTTGCCGCTGTTGTTGCGCCCGACCAGAAGGTCAAAGTCGGTGAACTTGTAGACTTGCTCACCCACACTCTTGAAGTTGCGCAGCGTCAGTTGGGTAATCATTGAATCAAGCCCCTTTCAACATCACGATAAGCATTTAGGGCCGCCACCTTGACGGGCTCTGAGACCAGTGAAAAGGTCTTGTGTTGAGAATGTGGGCGTGCTCGAAGTATAGGTACTTCAAACGCCCTTTTCGAACAGTCTGGCGAGTAGGCGGTGGTCGCGCAAGCGCCGGTTTGGACGCGGTTCCGACGTGCGCCAGTGGGATTTCGGCATCGCGCGTGCGCGCCGCCTCACCGTCCGTGGCCGTTTTTCGCTGGTTCTTGACAGCAGGCCGAGCCCAGCTGTGCTTCTCGGTCGCCGCTTGGTGTTGTCTTTCTGCTTTCGCCTTTGGCATCGTGTCCGGCGGGTTGTCAAGCGGCCACAGCAGGCGGTGCACGCGCAATCCACCCAAGTTAAGCAATCACCCACCTAAGCGCCACGTGTGCCGTAGCGCTCCAGCGCCGTTGGTCGGCGGGTGCGGATTGTTCGCTGATATCACTTGACACACCCCACAGATCGTGGGGCCCATGCATCTGTCACGTCTCTGCGCTTCGTTTACCGAGTATCTGCACTCGGATCACTTCCTGCAGCGCGCGCGTCATGCCGAGTTCCCAAGGGCATTCTCGCGCGAGCGCGAGCGCAAGCTGCCGTTGCCCGCGCGGGTGGCGAGCTTGGTGTCCGGGCTGTGCAAGAGCGTGCAGGCCGAACTCGACGAATTCTTCGGCCATCTGCAGCAGCAGGCTGCGCTGGTTCGACACGTCTCTCGCGCAGGCGTTTGCGCAGGCGCGTGTAGAGCTCCACGCCGACGCTTTGCCGGCCCTCAATGATCATCTGCTGAGCCTCATCGCGCAGGCGGGCGGCGTGCCGCGCTGGCACGGGCTGCGCCGCGTCGCGGTCGATGCCACCCATCTGCGTTTCGGTGTGCGCGCCAGCCACGTTCCGCGCGCGGCCACCCGCGACGCACTGGCCCCGGGGCTGTATCTCCCCGATGCCCACTTGATGCTCGCAGCGCAGCTGCACAGCACCTGCGTCGGCGAACGTCAGGCGCTGTTTGAACAGCTGCAAAGCTTGGGCACGGGCGACCTGGTGCTGCTTGATCGCGGCTATCCCTGCCGCTGGCTGGTCGGCCTGCTGCAGCGCCAAGGCATCGATTTCTGCATGCCGATCGATGCGTCCGGCGATCGCGGATTCGCCCTCGTCCAGGCGTTCGGGAGGTCCGATCTGGCCGAGCAGATCGTGACCCTGCCGCGCCCGGACCCGCAGGATGTAGCCGACTTCGACTGCCCGCCCGAATCCGCCACCGTGCGGCTGATCCGACACGTCTGCGCCGACGGCACACGCCGCATCCTGATAGCCAGTCTGATGGATGCCGAGCGCTTCCCCGTCGCCTTGTTCGCGGATCTGCACCACGAACGTTGGCCCATCGAGGATGGCCTTCAAGCGTCTCAAACATCGACTCAACATCGAGCACGTGGCGGGCCTCACCCACCTCGCCGTTGAGCAGGATTTCGCCGCCAAGGTGCTGTGCGACAACCTCGCGGCCGTGTTCACCTCGGCCGCACGTGCGACACACAAGGTGCCCGCGCATCGACGCACCCATCGAGCCTATGCACGGACCGCACCGAAGCCGCTGATCCCCGCGCTGTCGCTCGGCCGCGTCTGCGTTGCCATGCTGCAGAACGTCATCAAGCGCATCGCAGACCAGACCTTCAAGCATCGACCGGGGCTTTCAAGGCCACGGCCGGACCGACCGAAGCCCTACAAGCACAGTGGGTACAGGGCGTGTTGAGGCTTATCTTGGGTGGATTGCCTCAACGCTGCCCAGGTAGTAGGTGCGCTTGATGACCGCGTTGCCTTGGTCGATGCGCTTGTAGCGAGCGCCGTCCGGGCCGCCGCGTTATCCATGCATCAATCCGTCTCACTCGTGAGGAAAATCTCTACCGTGGGCGAAGTTGATCGCCTACCTGGGCAGTTGACATTGTGAAACAAGACCTGACCCCGGATTTCGCATCGCCTACTCCAAGCGCATCGCCGGCGGCCTGTTCGCCGACAACCTGATGTTTACCGATCACTCGGTCAGCACCCGCCTGCGCGGCGACTATCCGGTGATCAGCGTGCGCGCGATCTTCCGCCACCTCGAGCGCCTAAGGCGAATCCAAACGCAGCGGGAGTGGCGCCATGGCTTAGAGAGTCTGCGGCTGGGACCTACAGGAAGCGCGCGGCGCGGCTGTCGTAGATGCGGCCGTTCATGTGCACCAGGCCGAAGTCATCGAGCATTTCGTGGCCGGTGAAGCCGCGGTTGGTACGCACGGGCGTGCTCCAGCCGCTGCGCACGTCACCCAACGCCCCGCGGTGTTCGCCGAAGGCACGGTAGTCCTAGTGCTGCAGCACGTGCTGTTGGCGTCACTGATCACCGCGCTGACCGAGCCCAGGTGATCGTGCAGCAGGCGGCTGGTGCTGCGCCCGCCGTTGGCGTCGATGTCCTGCACGACCACGCCGGCGATGCAGCGGCGCAGGCTGGGGGTGGCGTTGGTCAGCACCATTTCAACGCTGGCGAGGTAGTAGGTGCGCTTGGTAGCCGCGTTGCCTTGGTCGATGCGCTTGTAGCGCGCGCCGTCGGGACCGTAGAAGAAGCGCGAGACTAGGCTGCCCTGCTCCATCCGCCAGGCCTGCTGCTCGACGGTGTACTGCACTGAACGGCTGGGCGGCAGCGCGGCATTGTTGGCCGGCGGCGAGGGGGTGTTGTCAACGGTACGAACCGCCGCGGTCTGGTTGCCGTGGGGGTCGTAGGCGTAGCTGGTGTGGCTGCCTCTGCCCACTGCGCCGGCCGCGCGGGTCAGCGCGTGCGGGCTGGCGAAGCCGGCCGCAGTGCCGGCTGCGGGCTGTGCTGCCGTCCCGTTGCGCAGGCTGCTGCCGGCTTACTGCATGAACAGCGTGCCGGCAGTGGTGACGCGCTGGCAGATGTTGCCGAAGGCGTCGTAGCGCATGGTGAATGAGCGACGCTGGCGCCTCCCAGACGTTCTTCCGCATGTTTAGTTACGCGCGGTGGGGCCTTGCCTCTCGTAGGCCGCGTGTGAATCACCACACGCATCCAGCTGCTTCGTCCAGAGCTGCTGTCAGTGCGGCCAGACGGGTGTAGATTGCGGCCTGGCTTAAGAGGACTGCGATGGATCGCCGATCTTCTGGGCCAACTCACTCAATCGGGGAGACACACTATGAAGATGGACACACTGCGCCGCGGGCTGCTGCTCGCTGCGTTTGCCGCTGGCGCCTGCGGGCTCGGCGTCAGTCAGGCGCTGGCGGCACCTGCCGACAACGCGCCGCACGCCACCTACCTCGCAGGGCTTGATACCGTTCCGGCGAAGAACTTCGGCAAGCTCGATCTCGATCAGCTGGCGGCCGATGACGCACTTCGCGATGACATGCCCGGCTTTCCCAAGCGTTTTGCTGTGGCTAGAGCGGTGGACTTTTCACCGGAAAACTCCGGTGAATGGAGCCGACTGGAGAATGGCGAATGGCTGTGGCGGCTGCGCATTGGCGCTGAAGATGCCGCCCACCTGAACTTCGGCTTCTCGCGTTTCGCGCTGCCGGCGGGTGCGGCCTTCAACATCATCGCCAGCGACGGCCAGAACAAGGTCGGGCCCTTTACCGTTGAAGACATGCTTCCGCACGGCCAGCTGTGGACGCCGGTGGTACTGGGCCAGGAGGCGCTGCTGCATCTGACCGTGCCGCAGGCCGGCCTCGCGGACGTGGCGCTGCGGCTGAGCTCGGTCAACCAGGGCTATCGCGGTTTCGGCAATAAGTCGAAGGCATGCAAATCCGGCGCCTGCAACACCGACGTGGCCTGCTTGTCGGAAGGTGACCCGTGGAACCAGCCGCGTCGCTCGGTGGGCGCCTGGACCCGCGGCGGCACCGATACCTGTACCGGATCGCTGCTGAACAATACAGCGAATGATCGGCGCATGCTGTTTGCCACCGCCACCCACTGCGGTGTCGCCAACGATACGACTGCCGCGACAGTGCTGGTGTACTGGAACTACGAGTCGCCGACCTGTCGTGTGCCCTCGGCCAGCGGTTCCAGCCCGGTGCTGCCCAAGCCGAGCACGACAACGCCGGGCCTGCGCTTCGTGGCGCAGACGGCCAATCCGTTCAGCGGTGCGGCACCGGCCGGCGACCGCTCGGATTTCGCGCTGCTTGAGCTGGCTACACCGGCACCCGACAACAGTTTCAATCTGTTCTGGGCCGGCTGGGATCGGCGCGCGCCCTCGCCCACCACGATGCTGTGCGCTGCGCCGGCCGATACCGCCAGCACCGCCGGCCTGTGCGCTTCGATCCACCACCCTGGCGTGGACGAGAAGCGCATCACGTTCGTGGAATCTCCGCTCATTCTTGACAACATCTCCAGCGCGAGCGGCGTGCACTGGCGGGCGAACTGGGACCCGACCCCGCCGCGGCTCCCCAACATCATCCCGCTGCCGGCAACCCTGCCGCCTTCGGTGACCGAGCCCGGCTCGTCTGGTTCACCGCTGTACAACGCCGAGCAGCGGCTGGTGGGCGTGCTCTCGGGCGGGCCGTCCGCCTGCGGCGCCACCGGCGCCAGCCTGCGCGATCAGTACGGCGGCCTGTTCCACGCCTGGGACGGCCTGGGCACGGCCACCACCCGCATGCGCGATCACCTCGATCCCTTGGGCGGCAACCCCCAATCCATCGACGGCATCGGCAGCTGCAATGCGCCTGTGGCGCCCGCCACGACTACAGCCGCGGTGACCGCGCCCAACCAGATCACGGTGTCGTGGTCGGCGGTGCCCGGCATCAGCGTGTACCGCGTGTTCCGCAGCTTCGGCACTTGCCCGGGTTCGGGCTATCAGCAGATTGCCGAGGTGACCGGGGGCGCCACCAGCTACGTGGACAACGCAGTGTCCGGCGGCAGCAACTACGTCTACCGCATCGCGTCGTTTGATTTGGTCGAGGCATGTCCTTCGGTGCAAGGCCCCTGCGCCAGCGCCGCGGGCACCGGCATCTGCGCCCTGCCGCCCACCTTCGCCGGCTTGACCAGCGCCAACAGCGCGGGCACCGCGACCTGCGGCATCAACCTCGCCTGGGCGACCGCGGCTGGCAACTGTGGGGCGGGCTCCAGCCTGCGCTACAACGTCTACAGGTCCGACAGCGCCGGGTTCACGCCGGGTGCCGCACACCTGCTCGAGACCTGCCTCACCGACACTTCGCTTGCGGACATCGAGATTGCCCCCGGCCTGCCGCAGTTCTATGCGGTGCGCGCGGAAGATCTCGGCGCGCAGCCGACCAGCGGCCAGTGCGGCGGCGTCGAAGACGGCAACGTGCAGATCCGCAGCGCAGCGGCGTTCGGGCCGGATGCGGTGACTTTCAGCGACAACGTCGAGACGGGCCCCGCCAACTGGACCACCGCCGGCACCGGGGCGGGCGCAAATTTCGCCATCGTCACCACGGCAGCCAATTCGCCCACCTCGAGCTGGTTCGTGCCGGATCCCGCGGCCATTTCGGATCGCCAGTTGACTTTGGCTGCGCCGCTGTCGCTCAGCGTCGGCACCAATGCCAGCCTTGAGTTCTATCACCGCTACGTTACTGAATCGACCTATGACGGCGGCGTGCTTGAGTACTCGCTGAACGGCGGCACGACCTGGAGCGACATCCTTGCTGGACAGGGCGCGGTCGCCGCCAATGCCGGACGCTTCCTGCAGGGGGGCTACATCGGCACGATCAGCAGCGGCTTCCAGAGTCCGATCGGCGGTCGACAGGCCTGGTCCGGTGCTTCTGTCGGCTTCGTGCTGAGCCGTGTTTCCTTGGCCGACTTCGGCGGTGCCAGCCTGCTGCTGCGCTTCCGTTTTGCCTCGGACAGTTCGGTCGGCAGCACCGGCTGGTGGATCGACGATATCCGTGTCGCGGCAGGGACAGCCTGCGAGCCGGCGATCCTCGAAGCGATCTTCGCTGACGGATTCGAAGGCTAGAAGCGCGCACATAGCAGCGCAGACGCCCGGCCTCGCGCCGGGCGTCTGCGTTTACGGAAGCGGAAGCGGTAGCCGTCAGTGGGTCAGGCCATGCGTCGCGGACGTCAATTGACCACCCGGACGTGTGGGTACCGGTCACCGTTCGCCCACTGGTGGGAAGCGCACGTTGATCTAGTTTCGCCAAGGCGTGCACCGCGACAGAAGAAAATCGACATCGCGGCGCTGTCTGGACCTCAGCTACAAAATCGGCGCCAAGCCCGCCCCGAACGCGGTCAGAATCCGCGTGTTGATCGCCTTGAACGGGATCTCGACCTCGGGGAAATCACCCACCGCCGTGTAGCAGGCGTGGAAGTCCGGATGGCGCGGCGGCAGGGGGTCGCATCCTTCGTTCAGCTGGTAGCTGGTGGCATAGCGCCAGGGCCAGATGTCGAACAGCGGCAGGAACTCCGAGGCCTTGCCGAGGCTGTAATTCAAGCCCGCCAGCAGCGGCAGCCGCCGCCGCGGCGCGATGATCCACGCGTTCTCCGGCGCCATGTCGGTGAGCAGGGTGTCGCGCAGCTCCTGCGCGAATCCGACGTCATGCACCATGACCAGCGACTCGGTGTTCAGACGGTCTGAACGGGGGTCGAAATTGTGGCTGCCGATGATCGCCAGTTCGCCGTCAATGACCATCGATTTCGAATGCAGGCCCAGACGCATGCCGAGCGTGCGCAGCGGCAGCGGCCCGCGCAGGGCGCGCCGGCGCGGCGGGTCGCCGTAGGTGGTTCGATCCGCCGAACCGGAGCCACCGGTAGACCCAGCGGCGGAGCCAAACACGCGGCTCGATTCGCTGCGTAGAAACTGCGGCGGCAGGCTGATGTCGTCGTCTTCGGGGTCAAGGCTGAGCGCGATCGGCGCGTTTTCTGGACGCGGCTTGTACTCGTGGATCTCAAAGCCGAACTCGCGCAGGTAGGTGCGCTTGTACTTGTGCGACAGCGCGTACACCGGGAACGCATCGGTCGAAGCCAGGCTGTTGGTGCTGATCCGCACCCGCGGCGGCGTGTCGCGCTGCTGCAGGCCGCGGAACACCCTGCGAGCCTCGCGCGACAGCACCAGATAGGGCGTCTGCAGAATGATCTCCTCACGCGCGGTGGCGACCGCGTCGCGCTGGCTCTCGCTGCTGTCGCGACGGCCGGGCTCGATCTTGCCGAGCTGTTTTTCCGGCCCGTCGGAATAGAAATTGACGCGGCCGACCCGGTGCAGCGGCTCTATCAGCACCGCCTGCAGGCGCTCGGGGTCCTCCAGCTCTCGACGCAGGGCATCCACCCGTTCGGCCTGCCGCAGCGGCAGCTGCTGCAGCACCGCGCGGCCGGCGGTCGCCGCGGGCAGGGCCCGCCTGACATCGTGCAGGGCGGCCGCCGTGATGCTGCGCGGCGCGCGCCAGAACTGTTCAAACGACTGGCCCATCTGCGCTGCGGCCGGCCCGCCGACGACGATGTCGCGGTCGCGGTAGTTGAAGCCGGGGTCCCAGTCGAAATAGCGTTCCTGATAGTTGCGCCCGCCGGTGAGGCCGAGCACGCCGTCGATCAGCAGCAGCTTGTTGTGCATGCGCTGGTTGAAGCGAGTGAAGCAGCACAGGATGCTGCTGACGAACTCGAACTTGTTGGTTTGGCCCTTGCCAAAGGTGGGGTTGTACAGGCGCAGCTCAAAATTGACGTGGGCTTGGGCCAGGCCGGCGAGCAGGCTCACATCATCAAACGAGAACAGCTGGTCGAGCAGCACCCGCACGCGCACGCCGCGACGGGCAGCGCGCAGCAGTTCGTCGAGCACCACGAAGCCGGCGTCATCCTCGGCGTAGATGAAACTCTGCAGTTCGATGCTCTCGCGCGCCGCGCGGATCATGTGCAGCCGCGCCAGCAGCGCGTCGCGCCCGGTTTCGAGGCTGAGCACCACGTGCGCGGGGGCGCTGTCGGTGCTGGCGGCGCTCGCCGCGAGCGCGGCTGTGCGCAGCGCAGACGGCTGCGCACAGCGATCCGCCTGGTCGCAGTCGAGCGTGCGGTCCTGCCGGGCTTCGGCCTGCACTCGGGCGTCGCGGATCTGCTCGCGGCTGGGCAGACAGCCGGCCAGCAGCAGCAGGCACAGGCCGAGCAGAAGGGGCTGGGCACGTTGGCGCATGGCGGGGGTCAACTGCGGTCGTCGCCGCGTTCGTCGCCGGCCGGCGCGTGCAGGCGGATGTCGAAGCTGAGCTTGACCCGATCGCTGACGAACAGGCGCCGTGCGCTCATGCCGAATTCGCTGCGATCGACTTCACCGCGGGCCTGCACGGTGCAGTCGAGTGCCGGCCGGTCGCAGCTGGCCGGCAGCAGCTCGAAGCTGACGCGCCGGCTGATGCCGCGCAGGGTCAGCACGCCGTCGAGGGGCCCGCCGGCTCGCAGCAGGTCGTCGGAAACATCGCCGGCGCGGTATTCGATCCACGGGTGCAGCTTGGAGTCGAAAAAGTCGGGCGAGCGCGCCCATTCCTCATAGCTTTCGCGCCCCATCAGCACGCTGCCGGAGGCGATCCGCACCTCCAGCAGGTAGCGACTGTCGGAGTCCTGCTTGCGCACCACGCCCTCGATATGGGCGAAGCGGCCGTCGATGCGCTTGATCCACGCTGCACGCACCGAAAACCCGGCCAGCGAGCGTGCGGTGTCGATGCGCATGCCAGCGTCGGCAGCCGCCGCTACTGGCGCAGGCCCGAGCATCAGCAGGGCGACGAGCAGCAGCGGCAGGGCGGCGCGCGGCAAGGGCTCAGGGCGCCCAGAACGCCGCCAGCCGGGCTGCGCCAGGTTCGATCTCGGCGTCGGCTTCGAAGTCGATGACCGCGATGCCGCCCGGCGGCATGCCGCGGTGGTCGCCGGACTGCCCGGTGCTCAGCAGAGCCACCAGCGACTCGAAGCCGGGGTTGTGCCCGACCAGCATCAGGACTTCGATATCGGTGTGGGCGCTCAGCACTTCGAACAGTTCGCCGGGGCTGGCTTCGTAGATCCGCGGATCAACGCGCTGATCGATATACCCGGTGTGCGTCAGCACCCGCTCCGCGGTGGCGCGGGCGCGCTCGGCCGGCGAAGCAACCACGCGCTGCGGCAGCGGCCCGTTCGCGGCCAGCCAGCGGCCGGCGGCATCGGCTTCGGCCTCGCCGGTCGGCGACAGGCTGCGCTCGCTGTCGTTCTGGCCGGGCTGCTGCGGCTGGGCATGGGCGTGGCGCAGCAGGATCAGGCGGCGCAGCGTGCGGGCTTGGGTCATGGGCTCTCTCCGAAGGCTTGAAAGGTGACGTTGCTGCGGTTCCACGAGCCGGACAGCGGCGCGGGCAGGGTGATGGTGGTGCTGGTGCGCATCTGCACCCGCGAAACATAGTCGCGCTGCAGCGTACCGGCCGGCTGCGCACGGCTGGCGTAGTCGGGGTAGAACGGGCAGCCGGGGCACTGGATGCGCTGGCTGGACAGCTCCAAGCTGCCGCCAGTCAGACTGTTGCTGGTGCCGGTCAGCCAGCGCGAGGCGCCGCTGCTGTCGTACAGATAGACCCCGTAGAACTCCAGCGGGCCGCTGCCCAGCTGCAGGCTCTCCACCGCGATACCCCAGCCGCTCTGGCCGTTCTGGATCCAGGCATTGGTGTGGTCAGGGCTGCTGAAGGGCAGGTTGGCGGCGGTGCTGGACATCAGCTCCGCGCCGCGCCTGCCGCCGCCGAAGTCCCAGGCGTACAGCTGAGTCTGGCTGTCGAGGGTGGCCAGCCAGGCGCGGCCGGTGGCCACAGTCTCCGGCTGGAAGCCGCTGGGCTGCAGGTTGCGGCTGCGGAACAGCTCGGCCTCCACCAAACCGCCGCGCCAGGCGCCAGCGAAGGTGTACCAGTCGCTGGAATAGCTGCGGTCGCCGGTGTACCAGATGGCACCGACCACTGGGCTGGCGCTGTCGCCGTAGAGGAAGGTGGCAAGCCCGTTGCCTCCGCGCGCCGGGTCGTTGAAGAAGCCGCGCCGCGGCGCCGGGCGAGACGCCGGCGCCGGGCAGCTGCTGACCGTACTGCAGCCCGCAGCGATTTGACTCGTCAGCAGCGTGCTCGGCGCGCTGCTGTGCTGGCCGCGGGCAGCGCTGGCGACATAGCCCAGCGCGATCGGCGCGCTGCAGGCGGCGCCGACCGGCACCCGGAACGGCAGGTCCAGCGTAACGCTGGCCCCTGCGGCCAGCGCAGGCAGGGCCAGAGTCGGGCTTTCCAGCAGCAGGCTGGCGGCGGTCGCGCCCGGCAGGTTCTGCGGCTCGAACACGCAAACGGCGCGGCTGGCGGGTGCCGAACCGCTGGAGTTGCAGGCCGCGTTCAGCGGATCGCTGCCGCTGCGGTCGACCAGGCCAATGGTCGCGCTGCCGCCGGTCTGCGCATCGGCGCGACGGTACTGGTAGGCGACCTGGCCGGTGCCGGTGTAGGCAACCGCCTGAAACGAGATATCGGCGGCGGCGCCGTTGAAAATCTGCAGGCCATCCCACTGGAACACATGGCAGGGCTGCGCGCCGCCGCTGGCGGCTGTGCGCGGACAGCTGGCGAAGTACTGGTAGCGCAGGGCGCCGCTGGAGCCCACCACGAAGTCATCGTGCAGCGCGTGCAGGCGCGGGCCGAGGCCGCCGCGATTCAGCTCGCCGGTGCAGCTGTTGTCCCAATCGCCGCCGCTGTCGCCGGTGTCGAAGGACACGTAGCCGTTGGTCGACATCACGGCTTGGGTGAACGCTTCGCCGTACAGACGAAAGCCGCTGCCGCCGAGGGTGATGACGCTGCTGCGGCCGTCGTCGATTTCGGTCAGGGTCAGCGCGGGCGCGCTGCCGATGTCGACGAAGCTGTAGCCGCAGAACTGCGGGCTGACCGCACTGCTGGTGGCCTGATAGCCGAAGGCGTTCGGGCCGATGCCCCCGGGCAGGTTCGAGCCTGCGAGGGCATTGGCGAACAGCGCGTGCGCTCCGGCCGGCAGCGGCGCGTTGCCGCTGTTGGTCAGGGTCACCGGCAAACGCCAGCGCTCACCGGGATCGACGCCGGCATTGCCGTTGCCGCAGACCTGAGCCGGCATGCCGGCGCTGGCGCTGATCTGTGCGGCGACGACGTCCAGCGCGCGGCTGACCGCCGCCGGGCACCCGCTGCCGTCAGTGACCCGCAGCTGCACCTGGGCGCTGAGCCGGCGCGGATAGCGCAGGCTGACGCTGCTGGCGCTGCCGCGGCGCTCGAATACCTGATCGCCATCGAGGTCCCACTCGTAGACGTAGCCTGATCCGCTGCCGCCGCTGGCAGAAGCGGTGAATACAACATCGTCTCCGGCGCGCGGCGCGCTTGCGAAGGCCGCTGAGTTCAGGCTCACGCTCGGCGCCGCGCAGCTGCCGTAGCCATCGATGCCCTGCGGCGCGCCGGCGCCGCGGTTCATCCAGTCGCTCATTCGCGTGGCGGCGCTGCCGCCGCCGGTCCAGGCCTTGTCGAGCGCGCCGTAGCAGTCGGATTCATTAGGGTTAGCGCAGGAGGCCTGGCCGCCGGAAAGCACGCCGACCAGGCGCTGGTTCAGCGGGTTCCAAATACCCGAGCCGGACGACCCGCCCTCGGTGGTGCCGCTGTTCCAGGCGCCAACGAACCAGTGGGTGTTCGCGGTGGCGCCGGGAATGATGCAGCTCGGCCCGGTGGTCAAGGGATCGAGATCGATGCTGATGCGCTTCTCGTCGCCTGCAGGGTGATGAATGCCGACCGCGCCAACCGGCACCGCGCCGCTGCGGTCCCAGCCGCTGTAATAGGGATCAGCGGCGGCGGGCACCGCGGCGCTGAGTTCGACCAAAGTGAAGTCGGTAGGGACGTGGGTGGCGCGCAGATTTGCGCCGGTTTGGGTAGCCGCCGAGATCGTGCGCGACAGCGGATTGCCGCTGGCGGCGCTGCCCGGGGTTCGGCAGGTCGGGCTTTCGTATTTCCAATAAAAGGTCATCGACGCCGCTTCGGGCTGGGTCGACAGGCAGTGGTGCGCGGTCAGGAAGCGCGGGCCCGAGGCATCGAGGCCCGGGTTGCCGGTGGCGACCAGCTGGCCGGTGCACAGAAACGAACCTCCGCCCCTGTTGAAGGTGTAATGCGCCACCGAGCGGATCTGCGGGCGCCAGGCGTTGCCCTGCGCGCAGGCCACATCGATGTTGCAGCTGCCGGATTTGCTCTGATTCAGCGCGGTGAACGGATCGCGGTAGCCCTGCACCACCTCGGCCACGCGCAGCTGGGTCGCATCGCGCAGGCCGGCCGGCACACTCAGCTGCAGACGCAGCTGCTGAGCGTTGAGCAGAGGCGTGCGCAGGTCGCCGCCGGGTGCATTGTCGCGATCAGTGAAAACCAGGCTGGCGGTCTTGTCGTCGTCGGCATAGACGCGCAGCTCAGCGCCGGCGGGCAGCCGAAACGCGTCGAAGTACAGCGCCAGGTTGCGAGCCTGGGTCGAGTCGATCTGCAGGCTCCACCGCAGCCACCCGTCCTTGGCCGTGGTCCAGCCGCCGCCCTCCAGCGAGGGCGCGGCCGGGCCGCCACGCTTGGCCGTGAACTCATGCACCACGCCGTAGCGCAGCGGCACGCCGCGCTTGCCGTCGAGGCTGAGATCTTCGCTGGCGAGCTTGGGCAAATCCAGCGCGGGCAATACGATGCGCTCGGCGTGGACGAGACCGCTGGCGAAGAGGGCAAGCGCGCCGAGCGCGGCCTGCAGGGGCTTAAGAGTCATGGACGGTCTCCGGGCGGACGTCGCGACAGGGCGCGTCGGATGGGGGGCGTTTGAGGATACACCGCAGCCGCAGCGCGATTGGTCCACGCGGCCACAGCGGATTCAGCTCGGTGGGCAAGACCGACAGCGGCTAAACTCCCCGCCCTGTTCCTGACCCCGGCGGCGCTGCGCCCACGCATGTTTGAACCCCGCGATCTAGCCGTTCTGCTGCGCTCCGGCGCGCCGCTGGTGGTGATTGAGACCCATGAGGAAGGCCTGCTGCTGGACGCCTTTCGCCATGTGGTGGCCGACCTGCTGCGGCCGCTGCTGCGCTGGAGCATCACCCAGGGCCTGCAGCGGCTGGACCTCGACGAGGTCGATCTGCCGCCCTGCAACGACTCCGGCCAGCTGCTGGAGCACATGCACGCCGATCCGCAGCGCAGCATCTGGCTGCTGTTCGATTTCAGCCCCTACCTGCGCTACGCGATGAACATCCGCCGCCTGCGCGAGGTGGTTCTCGGGCAGGCGGCGGCGCGGCACAGCGTGGTGCTGGTCGGCGCCAAGATCGAGCTGCCGGCCGAGCTTGAAGCCCTGGCGACGCGGTTTGAGGTGCGGCTGCCGGACGAGCAGCGCCTCGCTCAGCTGCTGCGTGAGGAAGTGTTCGCCTACTCGCGCGAGCACGGCGGCCGCCGCGTGCAGGTCGAGGCCAGCGCCCAGCGCCAGCTGCTGCGCCATCTGCGCGGGCTGTCGCTGCTGGACGCCCGGCGCATCGTGCAGCAGCTGATCCACGATGACGGCGCGATTCGCAGCGACGACATCGCCAAGGCGCAGCAGGCCAAGTTCAAGCTGCTCGGCTCAGGCGGGGTGCTGCACTTCGAGCCGGACGCGGCGAGTTTCGACGACGTCGCCGGCCTGGCTCGGCTCAAGCGCTGGATCGAACAGCGGCGCGCGATCTTTCTCGAAGGCCGCGGCCCGGCGGGTTTGGATCCACCGCGCGGGATGCTGCTGCTGGGCGTGCAGGGCGCCGGCAAATCGCTGGCCGCCAAGGCCTGCGCCGGCGGTTTTGGAGTGCCCCTGCTGCGGCTGGACTTCAGTGCGCTCTACAACAAATACCACGGCGAAACCGAGCGCAATCTGCGCGAGAGCCTGAAGGCCGCCGAGGCGATGGCGCCGTGCGTGCTGTGGTGCGATGAGATCGAAAAAGGCCTCGCAACCTCGAACAGCGACGACGGCGTCAGCCGACGGGTGCTTGGCGCGCTGCTGACCTGGATGGCCGAGCGCAAGCAGCCGGTGTTCCTGGTGGCCACCGCCAACAGTATCGAGCAGCTGCCGCCCGAGCTCCTGCGCAAAGGCCGCTTCGATGAGATTTTCTTCGTCGACCTGCCCGGACCGGCGGCGCGCGAGCAGGCCTTCGCCATCCATCTGCGGCGCCGCCAGCAGGCCGTCGAGTCGTTCGATTTGCCCGCTCTGGCGGCGGCCAGCCATGGCTTCTCCGGCGCCGAGATCGAGCAGGCGATCGTCGCCGCGCTGTACGCCGCGCACGCCGACGGTGAGCGGCTGCACAGCGCGCGCATCGTTGCTGCACTGCGCGAAACTCGACCGCTGTCGGTGGTGATGGCTGAACGCGTGCAGGCGCTGCGCGCCTGGGCCGCTGAACGCTGCGTGCCGGCCGATGACCCCGAGCCCGCCAGCGCCTGATCGCCGCGCTGCGAAATCCGCACGACCCAAGACCGAATCCCCAATCCTTAGTCCTCATCCCTCATCCCGAATCCCGAATCCCGCCACCAATGCTCATCGACATCGGCGCCAACCTCACCCACGAATCCTTTGCCGCTGATCTTGAGGCGGTACTCGCCCGCGCGGCTGAAGCAGGCGTCGCGCAGATGCTGGTGACCGGCGCCAGCCGCGAGGGCAGCGCGCTGGCGCTGGCGCTGGCGCAGGCCTATCCGGAGCGGCTGTTCGCCACCGCCGGGGTGCATCCGCACCACGCGGTTGAATACACCGACGAGGCCGAGCGCGAGCTGCGCGCCCTGCATCAACACCCGCAAGTTCGCGCAGTCGGCGAAACCGGGCTCGATTACCACCGCGATTTCTCGCCGCGGCCGGCGCAGCGGCGCGCGTTCGAGCGTCAGCTGGAGATCGCCGTCGATCTCGGCAAGCCGCTGTTCCTGCACCAGCGCGAGGCGCACGCCGATTTCGTCGCGATCCTGCGGCAGGTGCGCGACAAGGTGCCGGCGGCGGTGGTGCACTGTTTCACGGACTCGCGCGAGGCGCTGTACGACTATCTCGACCTCGACTGCCACGTCGGCATCACCGGCTGGCTGTGCGACGAGCGCCGCGGCCAGCATCTGCGCGAGCTGGTTCGCGAGATCCCGGAAAACCGCCTGCTGATTGAAACCGACAGCCCCTATCTGCTACCCCGCAATTTGAAGCCCATGCCCTCGCATCGACGCAACGAACCGATGTACCTGGCGCATGTCTGCGAGGAGCTTGCGCGCGACCGCGAGCAGAGCGTGGCCGACGTCGCCGCAGCGACCAGCGCCAACGCCCGCGAGTTCTTCCGCCTGCCGACGGTCGCTGTCGGCGCCTACCTCAAGGCCCTCTGAGATGTCCGAACCCAAGCCCGCGCCCCGCAATCCGCTGCTCGCGCTGGGCGGCAGCGCCCTTGAATTCGCGCTCAATCGCGCGCTGGCGCTGGACGCTGGCTTGGCCGGCGAGCTGGCTGCGCTGGAAGGACGCAGCGTCGAGCTTGAGCTCGCCGCGCCGCGTCTGGCGGCGCGCATCGAGTTCGCAGGCGGCCGCCTGCGAGTGGGGCCAGCGCTGGCCGAAGCGGAACCCGACCTGAGCCTGAAGGCCAGCCTCGGCGCGCTGCTGGCGCGCGTGCTGCCGGGCAGCGCCACCGCCGCAGCGCCGGGCCGGATGAAAATCTCCGGGGATATCGAGCTCGCTCAGGCCCTGCAGCGGCTGGCGCAGAGCTACAGCCCGGATATTGAGGCGGCGCTGGTGGCGCGCCTGGGCGAGGTGCTCGGCGTGCAGGTGTCCAAAGCGCTCAAGGCGGCGCTGGGCTCGGCGCGAACCGGCGCGCGCGAACTGGCTGAAGCCGGCGCTGAGTATATTCGCGACGAGCGCGGCGACGTGCTTGGCCGCGCCGAGCTCGATGCGTTCCTGGAGGACGTCGACGGCCTGCGCGACGGCGTCGAACGCGCGCAGCGGCGGATGGAGCGGCTCAGCCGTCGAATCGACGGCTAGGCACCTTCTAAGCGGCCGTCGCGTACCCCGCGCGATGGCTGCCCGCGGCATCAGCGCGTCAGCTTGAACTCCAGCACCCGTCTCGCACGCATCGGCGCCGTCGGCGGCACAAAGCGCCAGCGCTGCATGGCACCGACGGCCTCGCGCTCGAACATGCCCTGCGGCTCAGCGCGTACGACCTCGACCTGCGACACGCTGCCGTCGGCAGCGATGGTGAACTCCAGCTCGACGAGACCCTCGATCCTTCGTCGCTCAGCCTGCGAGGGATAGCGCAGCGGTGGCTGGAAAACCACCTCGGGGGCTTGCACCGCCAACGCTGCGGGGATCGGTGCGCTGAACGGCTGTGGCTTGATCTCTGCGGGCGTCGATGGCGCAGCGCGTGTCGTTGTTCCGGCACGCTTTGGTGCCGCCGCGGCTGCCGGCGGCTGAGCGCGCATCGGCAGCGCCGCGACCGGTGCAGGCGCAGGATCTCCTGATGCAGCGGCGGTCGATGGGATCGAGAACGCCGGGCTTGGGCTTGGAATCGTTCGCGGGCTCGGCAGACTCACCGTAGTCGCTGTCTGTTCTGCTGCAGCGGCCTGCCGCTGCTTCAAGGCCTCCAGCGCCCGCAGGGTTCGCTGCAGTCTCGGCAGGGCTGGGGCCTGCGGTACGCCGCGCTCGATGAGGTCAAACACGCGCTGCGCTTCGGCGACGTCCTCGGCTACGGCGCGCTGCTCGACGTGCAGTACCGCATAGGTCACCAGATCTTCCAGCGCAGTGCGGGCAAGAGCGTTTGTCGGATCGGCCTCGACCGCCCCCAGATAGAGCTCGAAAGCGTTGTCTGTCGCCGGCGCCACCAGCCGCTCGGCGCGCAGCGCCAGCCCAGCCCGCTGGGCCAGCGCGTCGGACTGGGTGAGCAGCTGCGCGCCGGTAACCTCCGCGTGCGCTGGAGCGGCGGGGGCGGGGGCGGGGGCGGGGGCGGCAGCTGCGACAGTCGAAACGGCTGCTGGTTCAGTCTCACCGCCGCAAGCGGCCAGTAGCAGCGGGCCACTCAAACACACCAACCAGGCGCCGCGACTCAGGCCGCGGCGGGGAGATTTTGGATACATTTTTGCAGCCCCTGTGCTTTAGACGCGTACCGCCGATGCGGACGGATTGCACACAGTGTGGGGCGCTCGCTTGACGTTTCTGCGAATCCCTCCCGCTGCAACTGTGAGGGCGTTTGCAGTCTGCGCGATGGGTGTTCTTCGTCGGTGCTATGCGCTCGCTCGGCACGACGCGCAGGACCACCGCGGACACCTCCCTCTGCTTTCAAGCAGCGAGGTTCGGTGCTGCTTGGGTCTGCGAGCCGCGTGCGGATACGCAGCCACTGCAGCGGGGTCCTTCTGGGCGGTCGGATGTGCGGCAGTGGTTCGCGCTTGACCGACCTTCGCGCGCTGCGACTGTCCGGCAAGATCAAGTGCTCTATCTGGATCGCTCGGCGAAAGCCCATCCACCCGCAGCATGAATGCGTTCGGCTGTCGACTTGCTGCGGGAGCATCCGATGGCCGAGGCTGGCGGAGTGCTGCAGTCTCGGTCAGCCCGAGGGTGTCGCTTGCTGGCCAATGGGTGGGGCTCTGCCACGCTGGAACATTTTTGTCGCGGCTGAGCTTCGGGCGCGCCGTCTCTGGCGCACCCGAAGCCCGGGCAGATCAAAGCGCATCTAGCGCTGCAGGTTGAATTCGATCGTTCGGCGGGCGCGCATCGGCTGTTCGGGCGGCTCGAAGCGGGTGCGGCGAATCACCTGCAGGGCCTCTCGGTCAAAGATGTTCGAAGGCTGACTCTCGACCACGCGAACGTCCGACACGCTGCCGTCGGCTTCGATCTGGAAATCCAGCGTCACCTCCCCCTCAATGCCCTGGCGCATGGCCTGCTCCGGATAGCGCACCGTGGGCTGCCGCAAAACCCGCGGAACGGGCCGCGCGGCTTCCGCAGCCACCGGTGCAGGCGCCGGCGTCGGCGTTGCCACCGGGGCCGGGGCGGCGGCAGGGGGCGGCGCGGGCACTGCAGCCGCAGGCGGCGGGGGTGCTACCGGTTCCGGCGCGGGTACCGCCGCGGGCGGCGGCGCGGGCGCGGCAACTGGGGTGGCAGCCGGTGGCGCCGGCGCGGGTGGCGGGGCTGCGGCTTCGGTCGCCAGACGCCGTTCCAGCCGCTCCAGCTCGCGCTCCAGGCGCTCCAAGGCCGGCGCTTCCGGCTGGGTGCGCGTCATCAGGTCCAACACCCGTCGCGCATCCGCTGCGTCGCGCGCAATGGTGCGCTGCTCAACGTGCAGCACCGCGTAGGGAAACAGGTCGGTCAGCGCGTCACGCGCCTGGCGCGCATCGGGATTCGCTTCGCTCGCCAGCACGAACAGCTCGAACGCGTTGTCGCCCGGCGGGGTGAACAAGCGCTGATCGCGCAGCGCGACTTCAGCCACCTCAATCGAGCCTGCGCCTGCTACCGGCGGCACCGGCGCGGGCGCCACCGCGGGACCTGCGGCTGGCTGCGCCACAGGTGCCGGCGGGGTCTCAGCTGCAGGCGCCGCGTCATTGCCTCCACCGCAGGCCGAGAGCAGCGTTACAGCAACTAGCAGTGCGCCGCAGCGCAGCGTTTTCGAATTCATGTACGTCCCCTGGCCGGCGACACGGTCCCATGCCCACTCACAGGCGCTGCGTGTATTCACCGAGGTGTAGATAGGTGCCACACGGAGGCGTGTGGTGGCAAGCCGATTCGATGGTGCGTCGCACCAAAACAGACGGCAGCTACTTTCCGATGCAGAACGAACTGAATATCCGCCCCAGCAGTTCGTCGGCGCTGAGTGTACCGGTGATCTCGCCCAGTTCGGCTTGGGCGTGGCGCAGATCCTCCGCCGCCAGCTCGCCCTCGCCGCTGGCGAGGGCGGCCGTCGCCGCCTCAAGCGCGTGCTGCGTGCGGCGCAGGGCTTCTACATGGCGCGCGCGGGCGCTGAAGCTGCCGACGGCCTCGGCAGTCAGGCCCGCGGCGCTTTTCAGCGCCTCCCGCAGCGCGTCCATTCCGGCGCCGGTGCGCGCGGAAATATGGAAGTGCAGGGAGCGGTTGGCGCCGGTCGGTGAAGGGTTCGGCGAATCTGCCGCTGGATCTGTCGCGGAATCTTTCGGCAAGTCGATAAATAAATCGCCCAGTGAGTCGGACGGCTCCTGCAGATCGCACTTGTTGTGCAGCCAGAACACCGCCGGTACCGACGCCAGCTCGTTCTCAAGCGGCTGTTTCTGCTCGGCTTCCCTGCCAACCTCCATCACCGCCAGCGCCAAATCGGCGCGGGCCAGCTCCGCGCGAGCGCGGCGCATGCCTTCGGCTTCGACCACGTCCGCGCTCTCGCGCAAGCCGGCGGTGTCGACCAGGGTGATCTCGATGCCGTCGATCTGCAGGCTTTCGCGCAGCAGATCGCGGGTGGTGCCGGCAATGTCGGTGACGATGGCGCGTTCGGAGCCGGCCAGCGCGTTCAGCAGCGAGCTTTTACCGACGTTCGGGGGCCCGGCGATGACGACATGCAGGCCATCGCGCAGGCGCTGGCCGCGGCGCGCGTCGGCCAGCAGCGCGTGCATCAGCTGCTGCACCTGATGCAGCTGCTGCGTAAGCGCGTCGCTTGCGAGAAAGTCGATCTCTTCCTCCGGAAAATCGATGGCGGCCTCGATAAAGATGCGCAGCCCGGTCAAGGCTTCGCCAAGGGCATCGACGCGACGGCTGAACTCGCCGTCGAGCGCTCGCCGCGCCGCGCGGGCGGCTGCGGCGGAGTTCGCGTGAATCAGATCGGCGACCGCTTCGGCCTGGGCGAGATCGAGCTTGTCGTTGAGAAACGCGCGCTTGGTGAATTCGCCGGGCCGCGCCGAGCGCGCGCCCAGTTGCAGGCAGCGATCCAGCAGCATTCGCAGCAGAGCGGGGCTGCCGTGCGCCTGCAGTTCAACCACGTCCTCGCCGGTGTAGGACGCGGGC
>Ga0335395_10000071_pt1 | contig 69621 bp, 60 predicted proteins | sample MAT02_FD_205744 | JGI IMG/M metagenome (GOLD analysis project Ga0335395, IMG submission 205744) | Freshwater microbial communities from Lake Fryxell liftoff mats and glacier meltwater in Antarctica - MAT-02 (spades assembly) (version 2) ...
CGCGTAATTGCCTGACGTATCCAGCAAGTCGCGTAGGTGGAAAACCTGTAGCCTTTCGTGCAATCAAACTTTTCTACAGCCCTGATTAAACCCAGATTTCCCTCCTGAATCAAGTCTAAGAAATCCAAGCCTCGATTTTGATATCTTTTAGCAATTGAGACTACCAGCCGCAAGTTAGATTCTACCATTTTATCTTTAGCTTTTCGGCTGCCATCTAATTCTAATTCAGCAATTTTACGAGCTAGTTCAATCTCTTCGTCAGCTTTGAGCATGGGAAATCGACGGATTTCTTGCAGATAAACGTGAAGCGAATCTGGCGGCAGAGGATCTTGTTCAAATGTGATGCTGTCAGGAATAGTTTGATGCCAAGCTTCGTGAAATTCATCAAAGTTGTTAAAACTGTGATTTTTATGCAACTGTGATAAGAAAATCTCGAAAATAACTTGTAAAATTGAGTTGGTAGCACTTGCGAATGGGATATCTTTAATATGCTTGACTTTTCCCAATACATCTTTAGATTCATCGCGTTTGTATGGGCGGCGGTTGAGCATGGATAAAGTCAGAGTTTCTCCATGCTGAAATAGAACGATCGCCGGCATCGGTAAAATTTTATTAATCTCGCGGACAATCCCGTCAAGTTGTTCGATAGTGTACGCGCTCCTCCGCAGTGCGATCGCGAAAAACAAGTAGGAAGTAAAGAAGGCACTTTCGCCATTGCTGCTAGTATCAAATTCGACGAACTGGTCATTATCAGCAATTTCTGTCCCGGTAAACTGGAAGAGAAAATCTACAGACAGCCATTCCTTTAAGAGAGCTTTTGATGAGTTTAGCTTTTGCTCAATATCAAAGTTGGCAATAAAAGTATCCGAGCTATTAGGAGCGAGGTCATAAATTTTATCACTACGGTAGCCAAGAACCCAGAACAAATTACGGGCGTTATCGGCAATGTTTCCCTTGGCAAAACTACTTAAAGCTTGGTTAATAGATGCTTTGGCTTGTTGTTCGCTGCCGTTCATTTAATCACCAGCCAGGTAATCAGTTCAAAATCAGTTGTTGCTTTAACCTGATGCGCTTGCTCAACCAACACAGCACTGCGGCTAGACAGCAGGTTGCCGATGAGCCGCTTGTTGTAAATACCTGCAATTGAATCAACCGCCCGCTTCAGCAAATCGTTATATAAACTCATATCAAATCCGTTGTTAGTTTCTCGATCGAACAGGTTGCACAACTCTTCATAGGGAACAGTACATCCCGCGCACAGCAACTGGTATATTTCAAGTATTTGTTTGGGTTGAGCAAAAGTTAATCGCACTTCCTTATTTTCTCGAACGTAAACTAAAAAGTATGGTTGCAGCGGGTTGACGGTTTTATTATCAAGACAATCGCCTTTTTGTTTGAGGCAAAAAATTACGCCCGGAGCAATTATCGGGTACTCCGAGTTAGTTGGAACTACTGCATAGAGTCCTAAAGGGGCATCTTGGAGTAGTTTGCGGTTGCTCTCAATGTATTTGGCTAGTTCCATTCGGAAATCATCGAGAGTGAATTCCGTGAGGGTTACACTCTCGGTGAAATCTTCGAGATCCAGCACCTCATCTTTCAATCGCAGCAACTGCTTGTCGCGGTATTTCAAATCACTCTCAATCAGTTCTTTAATTTCCTTGGCCTCCAGCAGGTTATCTTCAAATGTACCAGCCATGTCCGCTAAAGCCATCCGTGCTTCTACTCGATTTTTCAGGTTGATGTACTGATCCAAGTCCTCTGTCGGCCAAAAATTAATTAATTGTACGGTGTGGTTGGGGCTGCCGATGCGATCGCACCTGCCGAACCGCTGGATAATTCGGACTGGGTTCCAGTGGATGTCGTAGTTAATCAGATAATCGCAATCTTGTAAATTTTGCCCTTCTGAAATACAATCTGTGGCAATTAATAGGTCAATCTCACCGTCTTGCTGCATAGATGGAATTTGAGCGCGTTTTTTGGCAAAAGGCGAAAAATTTGTCAGGACGTGATTGAACTCATTTTTGCCAAAGCTGGTCTTATTTTTCGCCGAACCACCAGTCACCAAAGCTAAGTTAATTTTCAATTCTAATGTTGCCCACTCCCGCAATCCTTCGTAAAGATAGACTGCTGTATCAGCAAAGGCAGTAAAGACTAAAACCTTGCGATTTGGTTGGCCATGCTTGTTAGTTGTAGGATTCCTAACTTTCGCGGCGATCAGTTCTTTTAAATTAGCCAGCTTGGCATCGCGTTCAACAGAAATGCTTTGGGCAGAATTGTAGATTTTTTCAAGCTGTTCCTTGTCGCGTTTCAAGTCTTTTAACCACGTTTCGACATCGAGGTGCGCCATTTTAACTTTTAGCTTGCCAACCTCCCAGGCTGAGCTTAAATCCTCGTCTTCTTCTTCCTTGATCTCTAAATCATTGAAATCAATTTCCGCGTTCTTGTCTTGCGACTTTTTGAACCATTCGAGTCGCTCTTGTAACTCGGATATCTTGTCAATAGTCCGCTGCATTGTGATAGCGAAGGAATTCACCGAGCTTTCCAGTCGTTTCAAAAAATTGACCTTCATCATGCCGATTAGAGAGCGTTCGCGATCGCTCTGTCTGAAATTTCGCACTCCTTTATTTTCATACACCGATCGGTAGGGCGACAGGACATATTTTGAAGGGTTGAATAGGGAGAGTTGATATTTAGAAATTTCGCTGTTAAGCTGTTCGTAGGACATGAACTTACCCTCTCGGTCAATCTCAGAAAATACGGAGATGGGTTTGAGCCGTTCTGGAAAGCCGCCTAATTGGGCGATCGCATCTTTATAGTATTTTTGAATGTGCTTGCGCGATCGGGCGATCGTCAATTGGTCAAGCAGTGTGAAGAAAGCAGAACTTAGTTCTTCCAGGAGTTCGCTAGTTTTGCGATCCCGACTTTTCTTAGCCCACTTGGTAAATTTCCGCTGAGCATCAGCTAGTGTATCGCGCAGACTGACAATTCCCAGCGATTCGCCAAACGCAGCATCGCGACCTTCTGTTATAAAATAAAGTTGATTCCGCAAATCCTTTAAATCATTGTTAACCGGAGTTGCTGATAAGAGTAGCACCTGAGTTTTGACACCGCTCTTGATAATATCATCCATCAACCTTTCGTAACGGCTCTTTCTAATTAGATTGCCAGATTCGTCCCGTTTGCTCTTGATATTGTTGCGGAAATTGTGCGATTCGTCAATAACTACCAAGTCATAGTTACCCCAATTAATTGTTTCTAAATTAATGTCCCCAGAGCAACCGGAATCGCGGCTCAAGTCGGTGTGAGATAGGACTGTATAGCTAAAGCGGTCTTTAATCAAAGGATTTAGCTCGCTATTGTTCTGTGCTAGATATACAGTCCAATTATCGCGGAGTTTTTTGGGACACAGAACCAAAACTTTTTCATTGCGAAGTTCAAAATATTTAATAACCGCTAGAGCTTCAAATGTTTTACCTAAACCAACACTGTCAGCAATAATACACCCGTTATATCGTCGGATTTTATTGATGGCTGCCTTAACTCCGTCTTTTTGAAATTCAAATAGAGCTTTCCAGATTTCTGTATCAAATAGGTGTAGCTGTTCGCTGAGATTATCGCTTTTTTCTAGGTCATCTAGGAAGGTCTCGAAGATATGAAACAGAGTTTTGTAGTAGATAAACTCAGGGGAGTTATTTTGGTAGAGTTGCTCTAGGTACAGCAGCACGTCTTGTGTGACATCTTCGACCAGTTCGGCATCATTCCATAGTTCATCAAACCAGGCTTTAAGATCACAGGTATCGCGTTTACTATCTACTTCTAAATTTAGTTCAATATTGTTATTTTTTTTACCTAATCCCATTCCCCGCACGGTAAAATTAGAACTGCCCATAATAGCATTTTCACTTCCGTTATGAGCAATGTGATACATTTTGCCGTGCAGTAAATTAGATTGCTTTACCGACCGTATCTGTACTTTTTTATCAATCCATTCTGCACATTCTTTTGCAACCCGCTTTTGCTCCAACCGATTCTGTAACTGCAAGCCCTTATCCTCAATTTGGAAAGCCTTTTTATCAGTTTTACTGGGGTCAAGGGACTTGATGAAGCGCGGTTCGCCAAACAGAAATTTCAAGCTTTTAATACCTAGAAGTTGTTCCTTCAAAGCATCAAAGGCATAAATTGTAAAGTAAGCAGAAACAATTGACAAGGTTGAGTTTTCCTCGACCTTGGCTTTCAAAAAATCGCCCACAGTGCCGCGGTGGCGGTTGTCTCTAATTGCCGACTTTGGAAGAGAAGAATCATGCTGTGACATGGCCTACCTTTGTTCGCTTGTTGCATTAGGCTATATTCTACATCTTCCACGATTCTCAAGAACAGGCAAGATGCCTGTTTCAAAACACATACTGATCTTGTACCATTAACTCCGCAAACGGCCCGATCGCAAAATGCTAAGAATTAACCAAAAACCCAAAAAACTCGCCGCCCCAAATAAACCATTGCTCAAAAAAGATAGCTGAGCAGTTTGCGCATTAGAAGAAATAATTGCCGCCCCCAGAATCAGCGAACCCACGACAATACTAAAAGATAGTCGGTTCGCAGAATCCCCCAAAGTGCGGCGCAACGGATCGAGTTCTTTTATGCTCAAGTTCCACTTCAAAGTTTCGGAAGTAACCCGGTCTAAAAGCACTTCCACCTGTCGCGGAGATTGCAAAGATAGGCTTTTTAGATCCAAAGCAGTTCTCAGCAGAGCTTGTATCGGGTCTTCTCCCAATAACTGACGGCGAAACATATCTGTCATCAGCGGTTTGACCTGCTCTACAATATTAAATCGGGGATTAAAAGAACGCGCTACTCCTTCTAAATTAGCGAGGGTTTTTGCATACAAACCGAGATTACTGGGAAGTCTAATCTTATTTTTGCGAGTGATTTCCAACACTTCATAAAAAATTTCCGACAAGTTCATTTGCGACAAGCTGACATTGTAATATTTGCGCAGCATTCGAGCTAAATCGTTCTCTAGATTCGCTAAACTTGTAGGCTGAGCAAATTCTGCCATTTGCAATGTTAATTGAGCACAGCGTTGAGCGTCTAAATCGACAATTGCTAGCAACATTTCTGTCAGATTTTGCTGGGTGCGCGGGTCTAATCTGCCGACCATACCGCAGTCTAGCAGGGCAATTCGACCGTCTTTGAGATAAAACAAATTGCCTGGATGCGGGTCTGCGTGAAAGAATCCGTCAATATATAACTGCTGGAAGAAAACGCGGCAAAGTAACGTTGTAATTTCTTCGCGTTCGGCATTTATATCTCCTTTATGGCCAATTCCTTGCAAATCGCCTAACAGAATCGGTACTCCGTTCAGCCATTCCATTACTAAGAGTTTTTTGGTAGTCAACTTCCAGTTAATTTCTGGTAGAACAACTTGTGTTGGGTCAAACCATTTACTTTTAGATAAATTGCGGCGCAGTTCGTCTGTGTAGCTGGCTTCTTGAATGAAGTCTAATTCTGCACGCAGGGCGATCGCAAATTCTTCGGCTAAGGCGACAATATCGTATTGTTGACCGAAGTCTGTCAGCATGACAAGTTCTGCTAAACCTCGGAGCACGGCGATGTCTTGTTCGATGACAATATCGATACCGGGGCGCTGAACTTTCAGGGCGACTTCGCGGCCGTCTTTTAGGGTAGCTTTGTGGGTTTGGGCGATCGACCCTGCGGCGACTGCTTGAGTGTTAAATTTGGAAAAGGTATCTTCGATCGACTGTTTGAGTTCCAGGCGCACGATTGCTTCTACTTCCGACCACGGTACGGGCGGCACTTCCGCTTGTAGGGTGGAGAGGGTTTCGATGTAGGCGGCCGGCAACAAGTCGGGGCGGGTACTCAGCAATTGCCCCAATTTGACAAAAACTGGGCCTAATTCGACGAGGATGTTGCGGAGAACTGCGGGAGTGGGGAGACTGGGCGCGTCGGTTTTGCGGCCGGTTAGGAGGCTTTTCATGTAGTCCCAACCGTTGCGGAAGACGACTTCTAGAATTTCTCCTTTGCGAGAAGTGTTTTGAACTAGGCTGAACAAGGGGCCTCCGGGTCGATCGACTTTGGTAGCAATATAACTACTAGGATAGCGCTGTTAACCAAGCTGACCATTGTCTTGAGGAATAACTTTGGGGGAAATCGCGGGAATGGGCGCGAGAGTTTTGGGGCGTGGGGGCGATTCGCTACGGGATAGCTCCGCTGCACGGACTTTTGCTATTACTGCTGATGGTAATATAGACTTTATGGTCTAGATTTTTTATGAATAGTATGTTATTCAAAAGTATCGATCGGGGCTTAATCTGGTTAGCTCTTAATTAATTGATTCTCCTACAAATTACGTTTACCTATGAGTATTGAACTTGTATCGGCTAACATTAAAAACTTTAGGAGCTTAGGCGATCTTACATTGAATTTTAAAGACTTAACGATTTTAGTGGGCTGCAACTCTAGCGGAAAGTCTAACTCTCTACAGGCATTATCTATTCTCAGTATTCTGCTAAAAGTTGGTTCTCCCCCCCCTGCGGAGTTCATGCAAAGATTCTTGAGATTTGGGGGAAATGAAGATATTACTTTTTCTATTACTGTCAAAGAAGCTAAGAAAACAGCCGAGTATACTGTATCTGTGTCTCTAGAAGCAGGAAAATTATCTTATTCGCGCGAACAGCTTTTGATAGGTAAGCATAAAGTAATAGAAGCCAAAAATGGCGTAGGAAAAGTGCGAGATGAAAAAGGTAAGAATCCTCAGATATATCAATCTAAAGCTGGCAATTTAGCATTAAAGTCTGCTGGTGATTTTGGGGACAGACCTTTTACTGGCCGACTTGCAGAATTTATCATAAATTGGGACTTCTACGATCTAGATCCTGAGTTGATGAGAGGTAGTCCTATGTTTGTAATTGGCGACAATATTGTAATGAACAGAGAAAATATTCCCAGTCTGGGTAGCACAGGTAGGGAAATTCAAGATGTTTTACAATACTGGGCTGAGAACGATCGAGAAAAGTTTGAATTAGTTAGTCAAGAACTTGATGATTGTCTGGGTATAAGATTAAAATCAGTGGACGAAGAAGGAGAGAAAATAATTAAAGTATTGGAAAAAGATAGTCTAGAGATTCCTTTATCCAATATGTCAGATGGTACTCTCCGAATTATGGCTTATTATGTGTTACTTCATCAAGATCAGCTACCTACACTGATTGGGATTGAAGAACCTGAACGCAATCTTCATCCAGGACTGCTAAGAGAGGTTGCATCTGTAGTAAAAAGACTGTCTCAAAAAACACAAGTAATTATTACAACTCATAGTTCCCAGTTACTTGATTGTTTCAATTTGGATGAAATAAACTCAGATGTTTCTGTACTGCTTCTAAGCAAAACAGATGACGTTGGAACAAAAGCTTTTCCGATAGATGAGTTAGGGAAGAGTCAGGATGATTTATCTGAATGGATGAGAGACTTTGGAGTAGGTAGTGCAATTTATCATAGTCATCTATTACAAGGAATTTTAGAAAAATAGTATGAGTAATATTCTTATCTGGGCTCCAGAGTCAGATTTTGATAGTAAAACTGTTTGCTGTATAGCTAAGAAGATTGTTAAATACTATGACTCTAATATTACTGTTTTGGATAGTTCTAAAGTAGCTTTTAATCAAGCAATCAAAAAAACCGGAGGGGATGGTCTAAAAAAGGCAGTTGATATTTATCTTAAAAACAGCGAATTAGTAATATTTTTACTTGATGCAGATGGTGTACAATCTCAAGCTCAACGATTGCAAGAACCTAATTCTCTAATTAATAGAATTAATAGAGTTATAGAACAATCTCAAGGTAAATGTTTGTTAATACTTATACGTCAAGAACTTGAAGCTTGGTTGTTGGTTGACTGTCTTGGTATTTGTTGCTATTTTACAAAAAATATCGGGACTAGAAACGATACGAAATGGCAAAATTTTGCTAAAAAATATCAAAAAGGTCAAACAGATTTGATAATTGAAGCTGAATCTGGAGGGAAAAATGCTAAAGAGTATTTAGTCAATCTTTCTAAAGATATTGTCAAAAAGATAAATCCTCAACTTAAAGATAGAGATTTAAAAAAGCAGCAATATTCTGAGCATGACTCAGATAAAGTTGCTGAGAAACTAGAGATTACCGATCAAACGATCGCCCGAAACAAGTCATTAAGTGAATTTGCTCAACATTTTAAGAAGAAAGTAGATTCTAATGAATAAGTGGGTTTTTCAGTCGGCTAAGTCCAGAAGTTCGTAGTAAGGACTTTAGTTCTTGTTTTTGACTTGGGTAAGAAAGGACTGAATTCCTTACTACGAACCTGTTTGTCTAGTGTCGTGTCAGCCCTTACAACAAATCTTTCAATTTCTCATCTTCTCCCAACACTTTAATCACCTGTTTAATCTCCTGCGTCCTGTCTTTTTTCACAATTAACGTCACATTCCCATCTCTGACAACTACGACATCTTCTAAACCAATTGTCACAATCACTTCATTGTCATCCGCTGCATAGAAAATGCTGTCTTTTGTATCAATTCCGACGTGTTTTGCTAACTCGACATTTGGTTTGTCTCCTTGCAGCAAACGGGCGATCGCATTCCAGTCACCCAAATCGTCCCAACTAAAGCCTACGGGCAGTACACAAGCCTTTTGCGTCTTTTCCATCAAGGCGTAATCGATGCTAATTTTGGGTAATTCCGAGTAAGCAGCAGCGCCTTTTGTTTCCAAAGCTGCCATCATTTCTGGTACATGATTTCGCAATTCTGTCAAGACAGTGCCAACTCGAAAGACAAAGATTCCGCCATTCCAACTAAACTTACCGCTGTTTACAAATTCTTCGGCGGTGGTGCGATCGGGCTTTTCCGTAAACCTAGCGACGCGATAGGCTGGAAAACCGCCAAAACTGCCAATTTCTTCGCCTTGTTCGATGTAGCCGTAACCAGTGGAAGCATAACTCGGTTTGACTCCCAAAGTGGCGATCGCATCCTGATTTCTCGCCAACTCAGCAGCAGCCTCCAAAGTCTTGATAAACTCCTGTGGTTCCCCAATCCAGTGATCCGCCGGGAAAAAACCGACAACCGCATCCTCACCGTAACGCTTCGCAATTTCTATAGCAGTCCAAGCCACCGCCGGCGCAGTATCGCGGCCTTCCGGTTCCGCCAGCAAATTCTCAGGAGGTAACAGCGGCAATTGTTCCCGCACTCCATCGGCCAACATTTCGGATGTTACCACCCACAAATCCTCCCAACCGTTACCTAATTCCAAAAGTCTTTCCGCTGTAGCTTGTAGCAAACTTTTGCCGCTACCATCGAGACTCAAAAATTGCTTGGGGCGTTGTTTGCGGCTGAGTGGCCAGAAGCGTTCGCCTTTACCGCCGGCGAGGATTACGGGAATTAAGGTTTTGGTCATTGGTTTGAAGTTTAAGGGTTCTGATCTATTTTGCTCGACAGCTTATAATAATGGAGAGAATTGTGGCTGTCTGCGGGTTTTGGGCGCGAGGTATATTTTTGGGAAAATTGCGTCTGTTGCTGGGTGTAAAATTCGAGGGGTTAATTTTGTCGGCTGTAATCCAATTTCTGTAAGGGTTTGATGCCGATTTCTGGGGAAAACGCCAGACGCAATTGCTGAAGCCTTTATCTGATAATGGTTTGAAGGAAAAGTCTAAGTAGGGTATTGACAAACCGGAGGCTGAAATGGTATTTTTACTAATACAGACGCAAATGAACGTTGAAAACCAAATACAGCAAGCCTTCTGGAACGGGCGGCCGGAAAATACCTAAAACCCTATTAGGGATTGAAACAACGGTTGCTTTTTCAAAAAGCACTTTAGCAACAGGCCGGAAAATACCTAAAACCCTATTAGGGATTGAAACAATTGATTCAGTCTCCCAAGCTTGCTCGTAACCGCCGGAAAATACCTAAAACCCTATTAGGGATTGAAACTTTTATACTCCAAACTCAAAGCAGTTCAGGAAGGCCGGAAAATACCTAAAACCCTATTAGGGATTGAAACTAGATTTTTCAGGATCACCATAAGGGGCTATAAAGCCGGAAAATACCTAAAACCCTATTAGGGATTGAAACCAGAAAACAGATTAGATAGAAAAACCTTAATAGAGCCGGAAAATACCTAAAACCCTATTAGGGATTGAAACAACCTGTATCACCTTGCTATCGGTGAGAGGTACGCCGGAAAATACCTAAAACCCTATTAGGGATTGAAACTCAGAGTATCTACCTATTACTTTATTAGTATTATCGCCGGAAAATACCTAAAACCCTATTAGGGATTGAAACGTAATGTTACGAGCATTGCAATGTGTCTGGAATATTTAGGCCGGAAAATACCTAAAACCCTATTAGGGATTGAAACTTCTATTACGAAGAATATAGCGGCAGGGCCTCCTAGCCGGAAAATACCTAAAACCCTATTAGGGATTGAAACTAGATCAATTCCCCTTAACGCTAATCTTAGCAAAGCCGGAAAATACCTAAAACCCTATTAGGGATTGAAACAGTCAAAGTCTGGCTGAATAATTGCAACGCTTAAGCCGGAAAATACCTAAAACCCTATTAGGGATTGAAACAAATTGAGATACAGCAGATCCAATTACTCCACCGCCGGAAAATACCTAAAACCCTATTAGGGATTGAAACAAACCGTTGCAGCGCCGACGGGCCAAATTACCAAGCCGGAAAATACCTAAAACCCTATTAGGGATTGAAACTTGGACAGTAAATCTTCGGGACACTTGGCAACAAGCCGGAAAATACCTAAAACCCTATTAGGGATTGAAACCTTTCCATTGATTTTACTTAAGATTAACTACACTGCCGGAAAATACCTAAAACCCTATTAGGGATTGAAACAAACCATTGCAGGACCAACGGGACAAATTACCAAAGCCGGAAAATACCTAAAACCCTATTAGGGATTGAAACTAGCAGTAGGTGTTATATGGATGCTGGTGAAAAAGCCGGAAAATACCTAAAACCCTATTAGGGATTGAAACAAGTATCGCAATGTCCAGAGGGGAAGCAGAGGCAAGCCGGAAAATACCTAAAACCCTATTAGGGATTGAAACTTTGCTCATCACTTTCTGTCGGTGGCTCAGCGAAAGCCGGAAAATACCTAAAACCCTATTAGGGATTGAAACATTACTGAGAATTTTGATCGCCAACTCGCACAGGGGCCGGAAAATACCTAAAACCCTATTAGGGATTGAAACTACATCAGATTCTTTCAATAATTTAATATTTGGGCCGGAAAATACCTAAAACCCTATTAGGGATTGAAACGACTACTTTGAGTAATCTTTCCAATATCATTTAAAGCCGGAAAATACCTAAAACCCTATTAGGGATTGAAACACCAGTAGCCAGTGCCACCGACGGGGCCACGTTGCCGGAAAATACCTAAAACCCTATTAGGGATTGAAACTCGCCGTCCGACAACTTGATGTGTTGGTAAATTTGCCGGAAAATACCTAAAACCCTATTAGGGATTGAAACCCCAGATTCTATTTCTTGTGCGTAGGTAACGATTCGAGCCGGAAAATACCTAAAACCCTATTAGGGATTGAAACATCTCTACCCACTGCAACCTCTGCAGGCGTTAGAAGCCGGAAAATACCTAAAACCCTATTAGGGATTGAAACAAACTCGTATGGGATAGAATTCGGGATTGCGTTTGGCCGGAAAATACCTATTTTCCGGTCTAGGGCTTGAAACGCCGAAACTACATGAAACTTGCGATCGAACTCAGCAAACTTATTGTTGACAACGTGGCGTTGACGCACCACGGTTTTTTCGATCGCACATTAACCAAATCAATTATTTCCGATCACCCGATCGACCTAAAACGTAACAGTTCGATCGAACTCGATCTAATTGGTAATTTGTTATTATTGTTAACAACAGCTAACAAATTACCAATGACAACTAACAACCGACTACTGACTACTTCGACAATTCGATATTAAGTTCGTTCACGACGCGGCGTTTAAGCGGGATTGAGTTTTCTCTTGGTAGCAAGTCAAATACTTTCCGAAAGGCCTCGTCTACTTCTTCAAAAGGCACTTGACCTTTAGCATCATAAACCACTTTTCCTGATTGGTCAAGCAGCACAGTTTGAGGTACAAAACCTTTGTAATAATGGCTTGGTTCAGTGAGTTTTGGTGAAGGTTCCGAAGGCAGGGAATCGATAAATATAGGCATAAAATCGGCTTCGCGGCCGTAATATTCTTGGAGGTTAGAGACAACGATCGCAAATTGTTTGCAGTCGCTGCTATCGTCTGTATAAAACACTAGCAATGCCGGTTTTTTGCGTTTGAAAGAATCTGTGAGTTTGACTTTGGGAGGAACTAGGGAACCGTTGCCGGCGTAGAGGGCATAGATTGTACCGTCAAAGCGATCGTCCGTGAGACTTGCGTAGGCTGGCGGTGTGCCGATCAACAGGATGAAGCTAAGTGCGATCGCCACTGTTAAAAGACTAGCAGACAAGATTCGCCGCCACAAGTGTTTGCCAGAATCAGCAGTCGCAATTAAATTTTGGTAGTTGGAAAATATCATAAGTTATCGGCAGTTGCTGTAAAGTGGCGAAAAAGCGTGCAAAACACGATTAATTTTATCAGCAAATGTCAGCAAATGCTGGTGAGTAGGTTAAATTGGTCTATGACTACCTATTTTAATATGCTTTTAGTTGCGATCGGCACTAATATTCAGATCGAATAGGAACTGACAACTCGGAACTGACAATAAATGATTGCTTTGCTTGACGTACTTGCCCAAACGCCCGCTGCTGATGCTTCCGGGGCTGCTCCAAATGATATCTTGCAGGCGATTGTTTTAGGCATTGTCCAAGGATTAACAGAATTTTTGCCCATTAGCAGCAGTGCTCATTTGAAAGTGGTGCCACTTGCCCTCGGTTGGCCCGATCGCGGTGTTGCTTATACTGCCATAATTCAACTCGGCAGTATTGTCGCAGTGTTGTTATATTTCTGGAAAGACTTGACAACTATAACGATTGGTGCATTCAAAGCTATTAGACGCTCTGACTACGATTCCCAAGAGTTTCGGATGGCGCTGGGAATTGGTTTGGGAACATTACCGATTGTCTTTTTTGGACTGTTAATCAAGATATTCGTTCCAAAATTCAACGAATCGCCGCTGCGGAGTTTGGAGGCGATCGCAACTGCTTCCATCGTGATGTCGCTGCTGTTAGCAGTAGCCGAAAAAACTGGCAAGCGCGATCGCACCTATGAAAAGTTAACTGTCCAAGACGGCATTTTGATGGGATTAGCTCAAGCAATGGCGTTAATTCCGGGGTGTTCGCGATCGGGTTCTACCCTAACAGCAGGATTGTTCCTGGGATTGGAAAGAGGAGCAGCGGCGAGGTTTTCTTTCTTGTTAGGAATTCCGGCAATTACTCTGGCTGGTTTAGTCGAATTGAAGGGTGCTTTGGGTGAAGGGTTAGGCGAAGCTGGAGTCGTAGCTTTGATAGTTGGAACGATTTCGGCGTTTGTATTTTCTTATTTGTCGATCGCCTGGCTGATGAAATTCCTGCAAACTCAAAATACGTGGGTGTTTGTGTGGTATCGGCTGGCCTTTGGCGTAGCGATTTTGACGGCGATCGCAGGTGGGGCATTGAAAAATCCGTCATTATAAGAACAACAGGTAAGATGCCTGTTCCACAAAAAGATAATAATAGGCAAGATGCCTGTTCCACAAAAAGATAATAACAGGTAAGATGCCTGTTCCACAAAGAGTAAATTACATTGTGGGATGGGCATCTTGCCCGTCCATAAAAAAAACTAATTAATAATTCATAAACAGTGAGATTTCAACTCAAATTGAAGCTAGCCATAGATGTATCATGATCGAAAACAGCGATCGCCAAAATACACTATTAGCCCTAATTCTGCTGGTTCCTGCTGCTAGCATTGGTGTAGAAATGTCCTTATTTATTACTCCCGGAACCATCGGAACCATAGCATCAGTATTGTGCGGACTTTGGTTGCTAGGGCTACCCATCGCTTGGTCTGTTTTGCGCGATCGCTACCAACTGCATTTATCCCAACCAAAGTATCAAGAATTGTTAGCAGGCACGGTTTTGGGACTATTAATGTTCGGGATTATTCTGGGTACTTACTCGCTTTTCGGTCAACACTGGATTGATGCGGCTGATGCCAAAGCAAAGGTGCAACAAATGGGGCTGAGCAATCCCAATATTTTTTTAATAGTCCAAGGATATTTTGTACTAATCAACTCGTTTATTGAAGAATTTATTTGGCGCTGGTTTGTCTACAAAAAGTGCGAAATTATCATACCTGGAAAAGCAGCGATATTTCTAAGCGCACTATTTTTCACACTCCATCATATCATTGTTTTAGCAGCTTATACCGACTGGCGCGGGGTGATTTTAGGCTCATTAGCTGTCTTTGCAGCCGGGGCAATTTGGTCGTGGTGTTATCTAGCCTATCGTTCGCTTTGGGCGAGTTACATCAGTCACGCCATCGCAGATTTGGCCCTCTCAATTATTGCTTGGCAAACACTATTTAGCTAGCTAATAATTTAGCTAATAGCTCTCAGATACCCTAATTATTAAAGAAGTCTAATAAAGATTATCGCAGAATTAGAGCGGTCTTTTAAAGACTTTGTGTATTAGGTAATACAGATTTATAAAGTATTTACCATTAAATAGAAGTTTGTATGCAAATGATGACAGACGTAACAGCTCGAAATGACTGAAAGCAATTTGGTCACAAGTTCCCGGTACAAGCCGCAGTAGGAATCTAAAATCTAAAATCTAAAATAGCATGACGAACTCTAATGGAGAACTAAAGCCTACCCTAGGATTGGTAGGAATTACGATTAACGCGATGGCGCTGATTGCACCGGGCGCTTTTCTGTGGACGACATACCAACTGCAAGCCCCGCCAGATTCGGCTAAAAATATGTGGGCTGCGATCGCCCTTGCAACCTGCATAGCCCTACTAACCGCCAGTTGTTATGCAACACTTTCTAAAGCTTACCCCGAAGCTGGTGCGGGTAGTTCCTATTACTATGCCGAAGCAGCAATCTTAGCAAAAGAAGAACACAAACATTTTCGTTTGGCGCGTTTAGCCAAGTTTGTCACGGGCTGGGCTGCACATTTGTATTACTGGGTTTATCCCGGAATTATGATTAGCTTTATGGGAACGCTTGTCGTTTACATCGGGCAGTTGTTTAACCCTGATTTTGCAACGGATTGGTTCAGCAAAGCCTTAATTTGTTTTATCTTCACTGGCCTGGTAGGTTTTATTGCCCTCCAAGGCGTTACCGGTTCGACGCTGATTAATATCATCATCAATATTGTGCAAATTAGCTCTCTCACTTTCCTGGGATTGTTGATGATTATTTACCGATTAGGTCATCCAAATGTAAATTACGAACACGCAAATGCTTTTAGCGTTGTGGTTCCTCACGATTTATCGGGATTGATTTATCAGGCGACAATTGCCATTCTTTTACTTGTCGGATTTGAATCGGCAACGGCGATGGCGGGTGAGGCGATTAATCCTCGGCGTGATATTCCTCGCGGTGTAATTCTATCTTTATTTATTCAGGCTTGTATCTGCTATTTCTTTGAATATTTTGCTGCTAATTTTTTCATCGGCGACCAATACACTGCAACTGTTGATGGTAAAACTGTAACGGGTTTTGCCGCAGCATTGTCGTCCGGTGCGCCGATCGGCGATATCGCCAAAATTTTGGGAGATACGCTGCTGTTTGGCAACGGATTTCTGCTGCAAATTACGATCGCCAGCACAGTCGTCATGGCATTGATCGGGACAGCCCTATCGTAGCTGTCAACGGGTGTTCGGATTAGTTATGCGATGGGGAGCGATCGCGAATTGCCGGCAGTATTCGGCTTTTTACACGGCAGCTACAACACGCCTCACATCGGGATTTACTTTTTGAGTGGACTCTCGGCTTTGATTGGCGCTTATGCAGTGCAGAGTGTCGATAATGTCACTATTGTGACGTTAGTTTCTAACATCGGCACGTTTATGCTATACGGAATTACTTGCGGAGTGACGCTAGTTGCTACTCTCGATCATTTGCTAGATGAAGAACATAACCCAATCAAAACAGTTGTGATTCCCGTGTTGGGTTTAGTGATGAATTTACTGATGGTTTGTGGCATTTTCTACTACGGTTTGACTGGAGTGGGTAGCGCCAAAACAAATTCTCTAACTGCGATCGGGATTTCTGTCGCCTTCTTTGTTGGAGGATTTGCTTACCTGATTGGAGACAGCTTAATCAAAGGCAAACCTCTGTTTTTGCCCTCGGATCTTAATCATCCCCTGCGCGATAACGTCCCTTCCTCTAAATCCTGATAGTTAAACAGTTGACAGTTGATAGTTGATAGTTGACAGTTGAGAGATGAAGCGCGAGGTTTTTAGACACTTGACAGTTGACTGCTTTGGAGCGAGGCTTTTAAACAGTTGACAGTTAACAAGTCACAACGACCGACTATTAACTATTAACTATTAACTATCAACTATCAACTATTAAGACGGGGATTTCAACGCTCGCCGCTCAAACAATCCGCCCTCGATCGGGCGGGGGCTAATAACCCTTAATATTTGGTAATTGAAATATATGCAATTAGTTCTTGCAATTATCCAGCCTGCTAAATTGGATGCCGTCAAGGAAGCCTTAGTCAAACTCGGAATTCAGGGAATGACTGTCACCGGTGCGAAGGGATTCGGGCGACAAAAAGGGAAACCGCTGGCTTTTTTGGGGCTGCTAGATATGGAAGGCAAACCTTTTACGGTTGACTTTCTTCCCAAAGTCAGAATTGAAATTGTGGTGAATGATGATATAGTTGATGCGGTTGTCGATACAATTGTGGCAGCGGCAAAAACAGGAACGGTTGGAGATGGTAAATTGTTTGTGATTCCGGTAAGCCGAACAGTTCGCATTCGCACGGGAGAAGAAAATGAAGCCGCTTTGACAATCGAAGAACCTGCTACGCTGAGCAATTCTCGCAAAAATAAATGATTCAATCTTTGTTGCTTTTTGTAGTAGCTGGAGTCTGCGAACTTGGTGGCGGCTATTTGTTTTGGCTGTGGTTGCGCGAAGGCAAAAGCCCTTGGTTAGCTGTAATTGGGGTAGTTATTTTGGGAGTTTATGGGGTGATTCCAACGCTGCAACCTGCTACTTTTGGGCGGGCGTATGCGGCTTACGGCGGCGTGTTTATTGTGCTGTCGATTCTGTGGGGCTGGATTGTCGATCGCATCCCTCCTGATAAATACGATATTCTCGGAGGGTGGATTGCTTTGCTGGGCGTTTTGGTGATTATGTACGCACCTCGCCGTTAGCAGTTACCCGCCATATCGTTCAGCATCATTCGGCATCATTGGGCGGTTGAAACCGCTTCTACACATACGAAGTCTGCCTCCGCAGACTAACAGTCCGCTGGTGACTTCAACCTGCGGACTTTTTTTGTCAATTTTTGTTGACAATCAGATTTTTTCATACTTGCTTTCTAAAAAAAATAGGTAAAATAGTAGTGAAAAATACAGAAAATAATTAAATTATCAGAAAAAAGCCATGTTTAATACAATATTGACCCAGCAGCGACAAGTCCTCGGAACCTTTTCTAGCCGTGAAGAGGCAGGAGAAGCCCTCGATTGTCTGGTGTTTTCAGGCTTTCCACTCGCCCAGGTGTTCTTGCTGGGGCAAGGCTCTCAGAAATGGCAAAATTCTTTAAATCTTCCCTCGGACTCGTTTGGAGCGATCGCAGGTACTGCAACGGGGCTAAAAAAAGGAATGTTCTTGGGTAATTTGCTTGGGGGTGCGACTGGGCTGATATTGGGAATGGGACTCTTGGCGCTTCCCGGTGTGGGTCAATTAATGGTGTCTGGGGCGATCGGCTTTACGCTGTTGAGTGGCGGAATTTGTACGGCTGCGGGGGGATTGGCGGGGGCTTTAATTGGATTGGGATTGACTTCAGAACAAGCGAAAGCTTATCAGCGGCAGATTTCTCAGGGTAGTGTTTTGCTAATTGTAGAAGGAAGTGGGCATGAGGTCGATCGGGCTAAATACTTGCTCGCACAGTCGGCGGTATAAACTTTAAGACGATCGGTTCATTCAGTTGACAGTTGACAGTTGACAGATGAGGGCGACCTCTACCTTTTGAGGATGTTGGTGCGAGTGGCTTCTCTTGTGTGAGATACCAACTTTTTCAACAAGTCCGGTATCTGAGTATTGTATTTTTTCGCATAGTAATGCGATCGACCTTTGGGAAGTTATTAGGCATCTCCAGAAAAGCCAGTTTTTAACAAGCTTTCCTGCCTATTTCACAATAATTATTGGAGATGTCTATTGCAGTTTATTGAAGTTTCTTAAGACTGTCAACGGCTTTTTGATAGTTACTTTGATCTCCTTGTTTCTGAAATAAGTCTGCCGCTTTCTGAAAGTCTTGCATCGCCCCGGACTTTTCTCCTAATTCAGCGCGCACCAGCCCTCGGCTTAAGTAAGCACCAGCTAAATTAGGCTCGATTTGTAAAGCTGCGTTGTAATCGGCTATGGCACCTGGCTTGTCTCCTAAACGAGCGCGAGTAACGCCCCGGTTTAAATAAGCAGAGGCATACTTAGGATTAATTTGCAAAGCTCGATCGTAATCAGCTACAGCACCTTGACTATCTCCTAAATCATCGCGAGCATTCCCTCGACTGATGTAGGCTGCGGCATTGTTAGGATTGATTCGCAAAACTTCGTTGAAATCGGCGAGTGCGCCTTTGTTGTCTCCTGAAATATAACGGATATTTCCCCGGTTGTAGTACGCAAAAGCATCGTTAGGATTAATTCGTAAAACTTGGTTAAAATCAGCCAGTGCACCTTCCTTATCTCCTAAAGTCAAGCGGGAAAGTCCCCGGTTGCCGTAGGCTTGGAATAAGTTAGGATTAATCCGCAAAGCTGCGTCGAAATCGGCTATAGCACCCTTGTTGTCTCCTAATTGAGAGCGCACTATTCCCCGGTTGCTGTATGCAGAAGCATAGTTAGGATTAATTCGCACAGCTTCGTTGTAATCGGCTACAGCACCCTTCTTGTCTGCTAAACGAGAACGAGTAACTCCCCGGTTGTAGTAGGCTCCAGCATCATTCGGATTGAGTCGCAAAGCTGTGCTGTAATCGGCGAGTGCACCCTGACTGTCTCCTGAGTCATCGCGAGCATTCCCTCGGTTGGTGTAGGCTGCTATATAATTAGGATTAATTCGCAAAGCTTCGTTGAAATCCGTTATGGCACCCTTATGATCTCCCAAACGATAACGGGCATTTCCTCGGCCGTCGTAGGCTTCGGTATAATTAGGATTGAGGGCAATTGCTTGAGTGTAAGCGGCGATAGCGCCTTGATAATCTCCTTTTTGATATTTTTGCTCACCTTGATTAAATAAATCCTCAGCTTTCGTCTCAGCCACCATAGACGCACTGGGAATTTGAGCGGATATGGCGAAAACTGGGGCTGATTGGGCGATCGCACTTATTGCAACAGCACTAATTAAACCGATTGAAAGTTTGTCAAAAAATTTCATTGATTTTACCTGCGAATAAAAAAGAGAATTTATGACAATTTATTGAAGTTTTTTCAGAGTGTCAATGGCTTTTTGATAGCTATCTTGATCTCCTTGTTTCTGAAATAGGTCGGCTGCTTTTTGAAAGTCTTGAATTGCAGCCTCCTTGTCTCCTAATTTAGCGCGGATATTCCCTCGGTTGGCGTAGGCTAAGGCATAGTTAGGATTAATTCGCACAGCTTCGTTGAAATCAGCGATCGCACTTTCGTTGTCTCCTAGACGAGAGCGAGTAACCCCACGGTTGTAGTAGGCTTTTGAATCGCTAGGATTGATTCGCAAAGCCTCGTTATAATCGGCGAGTGCACCCTGGCTGTCTCCTGAGTCATCGCGAGCATTCCCCCGATTGACGTAGGCTTGGAACGAGTTAGGATTAATTCGTAAAACTTCGGTGAAATCGGCGATCGCACCTTTGTTATCTTGTAAACGATAGCGAATAATTCCCCGGTTATAGTAAGCCTCGACATAATTAGGATTAAGCTTAATTGCTTGGTTCAAAGCTTCTAGAGCACCATTAAGGTCTCCTTTTTGATACTTTTCCCCACCTTGATTAAATAAATCCTCAGCTTTTTCCCCTGCCGCCAAATCTAAGTTGTCAATCTGAGCAACATTGCTAAAAAAGCGATCGTTTCCCGCACGGCTGGGTTGACAAAAAAGTATACTTGTGGTAATGGAAACAACTAACCCTGTCACGAGTCCCGTCAAAATTTTAAATTTCATAAATAAATACAGATTTTTGGTACATCCTGTCACACCTCAGCCAAAGGTGCAACCCATAACTTATCCTGATTCTGAAGCCGATCGCCCTAAATACTTGTTCGCACAATCGGTGGTATAAACTCTAACTAGAACTCGCGTGCAGAAGAGTAGCTATGCAAAAAGTAGCAGTATTTGGCAACACTGGAGGCGGTAAATCCACTCTCAGCAAGAGATTATCGGACATCACTGGATTGCCGCTTCACATCTTAGACAAGATTCAATATCGATCGGGCGGCATTGAGATTTCACAGGAAGACTACAAAAATGAATCAAACTATCGATATTGGCAAAATTGACGATCCGTTGCTGTTTGAAGAAGCCCAAACGGCTCTAGAAAACCCACACCCGCAATGGATACCGATTTTGGTGGAACTGCGCTACTGTAAGGGTTCCCCAAGCGATTGTACGAAAATTACGATCGCACCAGCAACTCCCCAAATCGAATACCTAATCTCGATACCAACCTCCCGGTTCAACCTCCAAATCCAGCATTGTTTTGAAATCAGCCAAATAGTTGAATATTTCCTTTCCCACATTATTCTCTTCATTTTTGAGTCCGCCCTGCCACATCTTTTTATCGAAAGTTCCGACAACATGATAGTCATTGCCGATCGCCTGCGGTGCCATTTTCTGCAAACCTAATATTAATTCTGCCTCCAATTCATCTTGATGCGCCATAATTAACTCGCATTTCGAGCAGTAGCGACAGGTTTTTCCCTGTATGATTGGCCCCACGCCCTCAATCAAGATAAACAAAGCAAATTTCCGCAGATGTGTCAGTTTTTCACACTTCGGACATTTGCTCAACCGGATATCACTATAGGGGTTCAGCATGAAGGAATATCGCGGTTTTAATTTCCCAATGTAAGTTTTAGACTTAGCCATCGCAGTAATCCGCCAGAAAAATCAATGATTTAATGTTAGCAGCAAGACATTCGATCGGACATAATTATGATGCAATTTTTTTTGCTTTTTGTATTGGCTGAATTGTCGATCGGGAATCATAGCATTTTCAATTATTGTAGAATGTAGCGGGCGATGTGGTCGATCGCCCTAAATACTTGTTCGCACAATCGGTGGTATAAACTTAAACTAGAACTCGCGTGCAGAAGAGTAGCTATGCAAAAAGTAGCAGTATTTGGCAACACTGGAGGCGGTAAATCCACTCTCAGCAAGAGATTATCGGACATCACTGGATTGCCGCTTCACATCTTAGACAAGATTCAATATCGATCGGGCGGCGCTGAGGTTTCACAGGTCGATTATAAGCGCACCCATGAGGAAATTTTGCAGACTGACAGATGGATTATTGACGGGTTTGGTTGCATGGAAACTCTCTGGCTGCGACTGGATGAGGCGGATACTCTGGTTTTTGTCAATTTACCGCTATACGTACATTTTTGGTGGGTGACTAAACGAATGATCTCGGGTTACTTTAATCCGCCCGAAGGCTGGCCGGAAAACAGCCCAATATTAAAGAGTTCGATTACCAGTTACCGCGTGCTTTGGTTGTGTCACAAATATTTGAACCCAAGATATCGCGAATATGTCGATCGGGCACAAAGTACCAAAAAAGTTTATCATATGCGATCTACTGAACAAATTTCGCAATTTTTTGAATCGATAAAAAATGAGACCAAGATTAAAGATGGTGAACTGATATAATCAACTTAATGACTCAGTTATGGTTCACATTAATACGATTAATTTATGGAAGCCACACTGGAAGCTATGTTGTGATACCGATCGAGAGATGGCTGCCACCACCCGTCAAGCCGTACTGTCAAAAATTGCGGGCGATCGCACGTTAATGTTTGCCTATCATTTTCCGTATCGGGGACTTGGACATTTGCGAAAGTGCGATCGGGGTGGATTTGATTTGCAACCAGTCAATTGGCAATTTGAAAGTTAATTCTGCTTGTGGAAGTCATGCAAAGGTTATCTGTCGCTACTAACCTTTGCCGTTAGACAGCTATCATCCATAATGTAGTATGATAAAATATAATCGATTTCTAAGATTTGGGATTGGTAGCTCAATTGGAAGAGCGCTGCGACTGCATCGCAGAGGTTGGGAGTTCAAGTCTCCCTCAGTCCCACCTTTTTGGGGCATATAATTCAGATGAATATCCCACCAGACAAATTAAAAATCTGCCTCAATGTTCTGCAACAAATTTCAGAAGATCCAGCAGTCATTGGCGAACACGATCGGTTCAAAAGTTTGATTGCCAAAATCTACAAACAGGGACGCAAAGGTTTGCGTCAAACTCAACAACAACAACGACAAATCGAAGATCGCAAACTCAAAGCATCAACCGTTATGGTGCAGCACCAGCACCAACAAAAGCCATTCGCTGCGTTACCAGAAGCAACAACCAGTTCTCAGCATTTGCATAAGCCAATTCTTTGTTATATTTGCAAAACGCCCTATACACAAATTCATTTTTTTTATCATTTACTCTGCCCAAAATGCGCCCAATTTAATTACCAAAAACGACAACAGCGAACCGATTTAGTTGGGCGAACTGCATTAGTGACAGGCGGACGGATCAAGATTGGCTATCAGATGGTATTGCGGCTGTTGCGAGATGGTGCTAAGGTGATCCTCACCACAAGATTCCCCTATGACTGTGCCGAGCGTTACAGTCTAGAACCAGATTTCGAGCAATGGCGCGATCGCCTGCAAATTCGCGCGATCGATCTGCGAAATATTCCAGCAGTCGAAACATTTGTACGAGATTTACTCGATACTGAATCGGCTCTGGATATTATCATCAACAATGCAGCTCAAACTATTAAACGTCCATTAGCATTTTATCAGCATCTCTTAGATAGAGAACGAGAAGCATCACAAATACTCAGCAAAAACGCGCAAGCATTAATCTCGCTCAATGGCAATACCTTAAAGGAAAAATCTCTCGAACACCAATCTCTTTTACTCGAAAGTAAACTCAATTACAAAAATAGTATACCGGGTACGATCGCCGATTACTTCCCGCGCGATCTCTTCGATGCTGACGGACAACAAGTGGATCTTCGCCCTGGGAATAGCTGGTTGCTAAAACTCGATCAGGTAAACACGATCGAGTTACTTGAAGTACATTTGGTAAACGCGATCGCACCCTTCATTCTCAACAGCAAACTCAAACCATTACTACTTCGTTCATGCTTTGCCAGACGCTTTATCATCAATGTTTCGGCAATGGAAGGACAATTCAACCGGGACAGTAAAACACCCTATCATCCCCATACCAATATGGCAAAAGCAGCTTTGAATATGATGACACGAACCTCGGCGGTTGATTGCGCCCGATCTAATATTTTCATGAACAGCGTCGATACGGGTTGGATTACCAATGAAAATCCTTATCCTAAAAAAATACGAGTTCAAGCAGAACAAGGATTTTACACGCCATTAGATGCGATCGATGGGATGGCAAGAATTTACGATCCGATCGTTCAAGGTATTGAAAACCCCGAACCTCCCATATACGGTCATTTTCTTAAAGACTATGCCCCCTATCCCTGGTAGCAAATGATGGTAAATACCGATCTTCACTGTCCGTTATCCAATCCGATAGAGTCTTCTTCCGAGGTGGTAATCGAGCTAAAATCCTTAATCGATTATCTGCAAACCAATCGACACAGCGCTCAAAAAATAGTCTTCCCGCGCGGCACAGTCATGCCCGATGGACGACTCGATTTGTGCAAGCAAGGTTTAGGTGTAATGGGATGTCATTTAGTAACTGAAGCATTGACACACAATGATGCGATCGCTAGCTTATTACTGGGAACCAATGGTATTGGCGATCCGGGTGCTAAAGATGTAGCGCGATTGATTCAATGCAACAACCGTTTAGAGATTGTCTATTTAGGTTGCAATGCGATTTCATCCACAGGTATTGCTGCACTTGCCGAAGCGCTGATGCACAATCAATCTGTAACTGGGTTGTGGTTAAAACGCAATCCGATCGGCGTAGCAGGTGCATATTATCTAGCGGAAATGTTGCGTCGCAATACAAGTATCCGCACGCTGGATTTAGTCAATACCCAAATCGGAGATGAGGGATTGGCCATCATTTTAGAGGTTTTGACTTATACCAATCGTACTGTTGAACGGGTGTACTTGGGCGGCAATCAAATTCAGGCAAACCAGGCTGCTTTACTGGCTAATCTTTTAGCTGAGAATCCTGTAATTACTGGCTTATTTCTTAATGTCAATCATCTGGGTGATCGAGGTGTTACAGTTTTAGCGGGTGGATTGGCAGAAAATAAAACACCGATCGATTTAGGATTGGCTAGCAATGGTATTGGGGTAGAGGGTTGCGATCGATTATTGGCAGCACTGCAAACTCACCCCGCGATCGGTAATCTGGATTTAGGTTACAGTCCTTCTACACAAGTGTTAAAGGCAAAGCCCAATCAGATTGGAGATGTAGGTGCAAGTGCGATCGCGAATTTTCTGAAAGACAACCAAACTCTATTTAAGCTCAATCTGGCAAAAAATAGAATTACTGAGGAGGGTAAAATAGCATTAATTACTGGATTAGAAATCAATCAAAAATTACGCGATCTGATATTAGATGGGCGATCGGATCGACGAATTGAGGTTTTGTTACAGCGTAATCGAATGCTGAACTTGGGTGAGGAATCACAAAAGCCTCGTAGTTCTTCTTTAATTCAGAGTGTATATCGTTGAGTTTAACCCTGTTTGGTGACTCTGGGGAATGAAAAAATAGCAGTCAGAGCAATGTATTTTGAAATGCGGTGTTATGCAAAAAAATCCCATAAAATATCCCAAAATGGCTGAAAAATGGTTGTCGAGTTTTTGAATATAATAAAAGATCGGCAAAAAGATCGGCAAAAAGCTAGCCAAATAAAAGCTGTAAGCTATAATATTAAAGTGTTTCAGTCACTTTTGAGATCGGCAATAAAATGGCAGAGTCAGGGATTCCCGATCGACATTATGAATCCAGTCTGCTCGAACCCGTTCACCCTCAGCAGACTCGGCATTTAGAAGACTTAGCAGTTTCACTGACATCGAAAGCGGGGCAGTTGACTCGCGGATTGCATCCGATCGTATTGCGATCGCTCGGTGCTTTAGTGCGATCGATGAATTGCTATTACAGCAACCTGATTGAAGGTCATCGTACCCGACCAATTGATATCGAACGCGCTCTAACACAAGACTTTTCTAGCGATCCAGAACAGCGTAACTTGCAGCAGGAAGCCAAAGCTCACATCGAAGTTCAGACCCTGTTAGATCTCGATCCAAGTTGGCAAACGCTGGATGTTGTCAGCCCGGAATTCATTCAACAACTGCATCGCGAATTTTATCAGCGCCTGCCGTTCGCCTTGTGGCAGCTTGGAAATGTCGCAGTTCGACCCGGAGAATGGCGTGCGGCGAACGTGCAAATTGGCAGTCATATCCCCCCTCCACCCGATGCTTTACCCGTGTTTATCGATCGCTTTGCCCGAGTCTATCGTCCCGATCGACTCTCAAAGGTCGAGCAAGTCCTTGCTGCCGCTGCCGCCCATCATCGATTTGTCTGGATTCATCCATTTTTAGATGGGAATGGGCGAGTCGTGCGACTCTTTTCCCATGCTTATTTTCAACGCATCGGAATTGGAAATAGCCTGTGGTCAGTCTCGCGAGGATTGGCGCGGAAAAGGCAGGACTATCGATCGCTGCTAGCACAAGCCGATCGGCAACGGCAGAATGATTATGATGGTCGAGGTAATCTCACAATGGCGGGATTAGTCCAGTTTTGCGAGTTTTTTCTAGAAACTTGCATCGACCAGATTGATTTTATGACAGAGATTCTGGCACCGACGCAACTCTTAAATCGAATTGAAGCGAATGTGGCGATCGCAATACAGCAGCGATCGCTCTTACCAGGAAGTTTTGCGTTACTGAGAGCAGCTTTTTTGGAAGGAGAAATTGCGCGAGGGAATGCAGCAGCGATATCGGGGTATCGGGAAAGACAAGCGCGATCGGTGCTGAAACGTTTAATCGAACAGGGTTTGCTAGTCACGGATTCTCCGAAAGGAGCCGTTCGGTTGGGATTTCCGACAATGGCGGTAGAGCAATGGCTCCCGCGATTGTGGGCAGATTAATCGTATAATAAATGAGCATCATGCTTGTACGGAAAAGCCTTAGTTTCTTGCAAGGTCTAACTTTGATTTCACACCTGAATTTCAGCGGAAACTGAAAAAATATATTAGAGTCGGAAGTGTCGATCGGCTATGCTAAAGAGAGAAAACTAATATTGCCCTCAACCTCACAATGCTACTCGTTCCTACGGCTGAACCACTTCCACTTGTGGCTGATACAAACGGTGTTATCCGTGTTGGTAGAACCCGTGTCACCTTAGATACAGTCCTTACAGCTTTTCTAGAAGGAGCCACAGCAGAAGAAATTCGGGAACAGTACCCGTCTCTTGAACTTTCGGATGTTTATTTTGCGATCGGCTACTACTTGCGATACCGATCCGAAGTTGACGCTTATCTGATGGAACGTCAACGTCTTGCCGCAGAAGTTCAGCAGGAAGCAGAAAAGCGTTTTAACCCAGTTGGAATACGCGATCGCTTATTGGCAAGACGCAACCAAAAAGGGTAGTTTTATATGCTGCGATTCTTGGCTGATGAAAACTTTAACAATCAAATTGTTCGGGGTATTTTGCGTCGGAATCCCGATGTTGATATTGTCCGCGTTCAAGATATCGGGCTCAGAGAAGCAGACGATCCAACAGTATTAGAATGGGCCGCGCTGCAAGGGCGGGTTGTACTAACTCATGATGTAGCAACCATGACAAACTTTGCCTACGAGAGAATCGAAGCAGGTTTGGCGATGCCAGGATTATTTGAAGTCAGCCGCCGTGTTGCAGTGGGTTTGGCGATTGAGGAAATTTTGCTAATTGCTGAGTGCAGTCTGGAAGGAGAATGGGAAGGACAAGTGCGATTTTTACCTTTGCGCTAACTGCCATAAAATTGTCATAATTCAATTAATGATACAGATTTAATGTGACTTAATAAATACAATAAATTATTTGAAAGCTTGAGAGTTGTCGGTCGATCGCACTTCACAAACACCTACTTCTCTCTACTCGATCCGCTTGACAAATGATCTAAATTATGATATAGTTTGAGACTTGCTTAAAATCTAAAATCTTTTTTCAATAGCAATTTATCAAACTAGAAAATGCAAGCGCGATCATATGAGCGAATTATCAACCAAACCAGCCCGAATCAGCAAAGTCATCCCCGACAGCATCGCCGCCGAAATGGGATTTGATGCTGGCGACGCTATCATTGCTGTCAATGGCGAAAAACCCCGCGATTTAATTGACTATCAATTCCTGTGCGCCGATGAATTTATCGAACTAGAAGTTTTAGATGCCAAAGGCAAAACCCACAAGTTAGAAATAGAAAAAGAGTATGACGAAGACTTGGGTTTAGAATTTGAAACCGCCCTCTTCGACGGACTAATTCAGTGTAACAATCGCTGCCCTTTTTGCTTCATTGACCAACAGCCACCTGGGAAGCGCGAAACTCTCTATCTCAAAGATGATGACTATCGCCTTAGTTTTCTTTATGGCAGTTATCTAACTCTGACCAATCTAACTGAAAAAGAGTGGAACCGCATCGAACAAATGCGGCTTTCTCCTCTCTATGTTTCCGTGCACGCTACGGAACCGGATGTGCGAATTCGGTTGCTGAAAAATCTCCGGGCTGGGAAGATTTTAGAACAAATCAAATGGTTTAAGGAACGCCGCTTGCAAATTCACGCTCAAGTTGTTGTTTGTCCCGGGATTAATGATGGCGAACATTTAGAACGCACTTTGTTAGATTTGGCAAAGTTTCATACGGGAAATACCCCGGCTGTGGCATCGGTGGCTGTGGTACCGGTTGGTTTAACTCGCTTTCGCCCTGCGGAAGATGAATTGATCGCAGTCACTGCCCAAAAAGCAGGGGAAGTCATCGCGCAAGTTCAGAAAATTCAAGCTGTTTTGAGTCAAGGCAAAAAAGGCGTAACGGGGAAAAAGCAGAGTTCAAAATCGCGCTGTATTTGGCTGGCTGATGAGTGGTTTTTAATTGCGGGCTTGGATTTGCCTGCGACTGCGGATTACGAAGATTATCCCCAGATTGGTAACGGTGTGGGTTCGATTCGCCAATTTATCCAACAGTTTGAAACGGCTTTTGCTAAACTGCAACCGCTGCAAGTTAAGTCGCCACGAAAATTAACTTGGGTGGTGGGAAATGCTGTGGAAAAAGCTTTTGAGCCGATCGCCCATCAACTCAATCAAATTCCCGGCTTAGAAGTTAAGATGGTAGCATTGTCCAGTCACTATTGGGGGCAAAACATTACTGTCACTGGTTTGCTGACCGGTCAAGACTTGCTCTCCGCTTTGCAGGGGATGGACTTGGGAGACGGCATCTTGCTGCCCTCGGTGATGCTAAAACAAGGAGAACCGCGTTTTTTGGATGATATGATGCTTTCTGAGCTCGCTGGCTTCCTGAAAACGGAGATTTTCCCCGTTAGTGGAGTGGAGGAACTAATCTCAGTAGCGATCGGTCGCCTAAATGCTGAGGTGAAATTGTGAATTTTCAGTCAAGGATTCAATTCAAAAGTCACGAAAAAAAGTTATTCTGACTGTTGACACTTGAGTTGAGGCTGGAAACTTGAGGCTTCTCCCTTGCTTGAAAATTGTCTCTGGAATTGCAGAAGAATTTAAAATTTATGCGTGTTTTTCGTCAAATCGTGGTAGTCGGAGTGGGCGCTGCAATTACTTTCAGCAACCCGGGACAGAGTGTTTCAGCACAGCCTCCGGCTCAGTCCCAGGAAGGCTCTGCCCGCTTCAATCAGCTCGAATTAGGGCAGAATGTTCGATCGACCTCGAACACATCAAAAGAATCAGTATCAGAGGTGGCCGAGTCTGTGCAGCCAGGGCTCGCGAATATCGCAGCAACTCCCCCAACCCAGCCAGAGCAAGCATCAAAGCCTCAACAGGCTGCTCCGGCTTCTGCACAGAAGGAGAATTTGGCGCAGTCTCCAACACCCGCACCCAGAGGCGCTCAGCAGAAACCTGTGCCGAGTCGCCCCAATAATGTTCCGGCACCGAGTTTGCCCTCCCCCGCTCCCCGTGGCACTCCAAACGAAAGTTTCCCCCCTATCACTCCGAAGGGCATTTTAGACACCAAGCCCCCGGGTTCGCTGGAACCCAACCCGAATCCGCTGCTGTTTCCGACAAATCCCGAGGATGTCAGGATCGAGCAAACTGAGTCAATTACCTTGCAGCAGGCGATCGATCTCGCCCGCCGCAACAGCCAAGTTTTGCAAATCGCCGGACAGCAAGTGCAACAAAGTCGATCGGCTTTGCGCGAACAGCAAGCTGCTCTTTATCCTGACCTGAATTTGCAAATGGGCGCCAACCGCTCTGTGAGTGCCGGCGGAGAACTGGGAGTCAGAGCGCAGCAGCGCCGCCTCAACACCTTAAATAACAGACCTCCCAACACTCCTGACCCCCAAAATTTCGGCAACAACAGTCTCAACACCACTTTGGATTTGAGCTACGACATCGATTTGTTCGGCAGGCGGCGCGCCAACATCCGCGCGGCCGAGGAACAGTTGCGCCTTCGGGAACTGGATGTGGAACGCCAAGCCGAGCAACTCCGCTTCGACACTGCTGAGGCTTACTACAACTTGCAAAACTCCGACGGACAAGTTGCTATTCGCCAAGCTTCGGTGAGAAATGCCCAGCAAAGTTTGCGGGATGCCGAAGCCTTGGAACGGGCAGGGGTGGGAACTCGGTTTGCTGTGTTGCAGGCTCAGTCAAATGTGGCTAACGAACAACAGCAACTGTCGGTGGCTCGTCGCGATCAGCGAGTGGCCCAGCGTCGTTTGTCTGAAATTTTGAATATCAGCCAGTCGGCGAATTTGACAGCGGCTGACCCGGTGGAGCAAGCTGGCTCCTGGAGGCTGTCTTTGGAAGAGAGTATCGTTCAGGCTTTTAAGAATCGCCCTGAGTTGGAACAGCAGTTGGTACAGAGGGATATCAGCAAGCAGCAAAGGCGATCGATCCAGGCGGGCCGTTTGCCTCAACTGACTGTGGGGGCTGCTTACAACGTGCTGGGACAAGACCCCGACGACCCGAACCCATTTGCGGCTCGCGGCTGGGCGGACGGGTATTCGCTCCGGGCGAATCTAACTTGGAGTCTCTTCGATGGCGGCGCGGCGAGGGCGAGGGTGAAACAGCGGGATGCGGATATTACGATCGCCGAAAGTCGATTTGACCAACTCCGCAATCAGGTGCGCCGAGAAGTGGAACAAGCTTATTTTGGCTTGGAGTCGAGTTTTGAGAATATCGAAACTTCTGAAGCGGGGGTTTTGCAGTCGAGGGAAGCTTTGCGTTTAGCCCGACTGCGGTTTCAAGCTGGTGTGGGTACTCAGACGGATGTGATTCAGGCGGAAACTGATTTGACTAGGGCTGAGAGAAACCGATTGTCGGCAATTGTCACTTACAATCTGGGGCTTTCGTCTCTCCAGCGGGCTGTGAGCAATCTTCCGACTAATAATCTCTCGGATGCTCCCTGAGATTGAGTTGGGGCGCTCTTTCTAGACAGGTCGATCGGACATCATGTATGAAATGTCCGATACAATAGTTAATACTTTCTAATAAAGAACCAAGTCACTGGGTTAAGGAATCGGCAATGGCTAATATCAAGTTTGTGAAGGAAAATCAGGAAGTCATCGCAGCCGATGGAGCAAATTTGAGGTTCAAAGCTCTAGAAAACCGCATCGACTTGTACACGTTTTCGGGAAAGATGATGAATTGCGGGGGCATCGGTCAATGCGGCACCTGCATTGTGGAAATTGTCGAGGGCGGTGAAAATTTGTCGCCCCGCACTGACTTTGAGAACCGCAAGCTCAAGAAAAAACCCGAAAACTATCGGTTGGCTTGCCAAGCTATGGTCAACGGCCCGGTGAGCGTCAAGACTAAGCCTTAACTGGGGTTTCCGAAGGAAGAAGGAAGAAGGAAGAAGGAAGAAGGAAGAAGGAAGAAGGAAGAGGGAAGAGGGAAGAGGGAAGAAGAGGTAGACCTGGCTCTCGGAGGCTCGGAGGCTCGGAGCCTCCGAGTTTTCCTTTTGCCTTTGAGTGTTATCCTAGTTGTGTGTGTTTTCCTATTTTTTGATAGAGGCGGGGGTCTTCATGGAAGTTAATCAGCTAGGGTTTGTGGCAACCATTCTGTTTGTTTTGGTTCCCAGTGTTTTTCTAATCATTCTGTACATTCAAACGGCTAGCCGCCAAGGCAGAAAAGATTAGTAATTTCTGCTATTTTTTCTAGTTTTGTACATTGTCAAAAAAAGCGCCAACAGCTTTTTGCTGGGGCGCTTTTTTGTTGAATGTTGTTGGGAATGAGAATTAAATAACTTAAAATTTGATGATTCTTGTGGGATGGGCGTCCCGCCCGTTCTTTATGGACGGGCGGGACGCCCATCCCACAAACTTGTGTAAATTATTTAATTTGCGATCCTTGATGCCGATTTGGGATTAATATCAAATCCGCTATTCATCGGAATGGTAAATTCGAGTTAACTAAAGCACAGGGGGTTTAAGCCTCCACCTTTAGGTGGATTGTTTTTAGGCTGGGGCTTAAATCCCCTGCCTAAAAACTTCGCTGTCAACTGTCAACTGTCAACTGTCAACTGTCACCCGATCGTCCTCGCTAACAATACGGGACAATTGGCATAGACTCGCACGTAGTCTGACAGAGAGCTTCCTAGCAGTCGATCGAGATCCACGAAGCTTTTAGCAACATTGGGCCGCCTATCGGGGGAACCGATTACCAACAAATCGGCATTCATCTCCTCTGCAATCCGACAAATTGCTTCCCCTGGCTTGCCTTTCGAACTGACGCAGCGGTAGCTAACTCCCATTTGTTTTGCGATTGCTACTGCGGGGGCCAATACAGCGTCTTTTTCAGCAGTTGCTGTTAAATCTTCGCTAGATTTTCCAGTCAAATCTTTGGTGACGTGTACTAAAATTATTTCTGAGCCGCTGACTTCTTTGACTAAAGATAGAGCTAGTTCTAAGGATTGTTTCGCGGAATCCGACTTATCTAGCGCCACCATAACGCGCTTGATTTTTTTGACGTAGATATCATCTTTTACTAACAGCATCGGTCGAGATGTTAGCTGGAAAACGTACTGGCTGACTGAGTTTTCCAAAATCGATTGCAGCCGTCCGAGTCCCCGGGAACCCATGATTACTAAGTCGGATTGTTCTTCTTCTGCGACTTGGCAAACGGTTGTTTTGGGGTCTCCCTGTTTGAGTCGGGGATTAACTCTGCTGGGATCTATTTTTAAAGACTGCACTGCTTGTGCTAAAATCTTGCCTCCTTCTTCCAACTTATCGGCCATGCCATCGGAAGTTACTTGGGGCGGCACGACGTGCAAGACGGTGACAGAGGTTTTTTGTAAGGAAGGGATGTCCATCAACATATTAAACATCTCTTCGCACAAGCCGCGACCGGCGACGGCTACTAAAATTTTTTCGATCATGGTTTTGGCGGTGAAAACGGTTGAGTTTTGTTGTGCGACGTTACACTAGGGCGTTGGTACTCTAGTTTCTTACTGTTAAGCATAAGCCTGAAGTTTGCTTTATGATTTGTAGAAATGTAGCGTTTTGGAACAATTTGTAACGTGTTAGAGAACGATCGAACTCAACCAAAACTCCCACCGACTGGTGTGATGCAAAACCGGACTGGAATCGACTCTGAGGGCTGGTTTGAATATGTGGTGCGAGTCTACCCTCACCATACTGACTACAGCGGTGCGGTTTGGCACGGGACTTATCTGGCTTGGATGGAGGAGGCTAGGGTGGAAAGTTTGCGCTCTCTTGGCATTGAATATGCTGATTGGGTGGCGCAGGGTTTGGAACTGCCCGTGGTGGAACTTTCGCTGCGCTACCACCGCGCTGTACAGATGGGACAAGCTGTGGCTGTGAGAACGCGGATGACTGCTGGCGATGGTGTGCGGTTGGTTTGGGATTACGAAATCCGATCGCCCGATGCTCAAGAATTATATGTTACAGCACAGGTGACTTTGGTTGGTGTCGATCGGGAAAAGGGCAAGATTATCCGCCAATTACCGCCGGCTCTAAAGGAAGCTTTGACAAGGCTTTCTGTTAAACCTTCAACCTAAGCTACTATTAATTATTTTCTGCCTTCTGCTTGCTGTTTTCTGCCTTTTTGGAAATTTTTAACTATGTCAAATAAACTGGGATTATCAGAGCAAAATCTTGAACAACAGCCAAATAGTTTGGAGAGTAATCAGTTAAATTCTGCTTTAAAAACTGCACAAGCAACAAGTATTGTTTCTGCCAGCCCAGATGATTTGAAATCCAGTGAATTAGTTGAGAAGAAAGCTAGTTTTTGGGCGATAGTTTCGCTGTCAGCGGCGCTGCTGGCTGTGTCGCTGGCCGCCATTTTTATTCGGTTGAGCGAACGGGAAATCGGCCCGAATGCTACTGTTTTCAACCGTTTGTGGATCGCAACTGTGGTGTTTGCAGTGTGGAATGGTGCGGGGGAAGTGCGCCGCCGAATGTCTGCGGATCGTATTGAAGATGTGGAAGGGCGATCGAACTACACTCTCAGCGATTTCCTGCTATTAACAGCCGTAGGCGTCGTTTCTTCTGCTTCCTTGGGCTTCTGGGCTTGGTCGCTAACTCAGACTAATATCGCTAATTCTACTGTACTGCGAAACTTAACTCCTTTATTTACTACCTTGGGGGGATGGCTACTGTTGGGCCGCCGTTTTGACAATCGGTTTTTGCTGGGATTAGCGGTGGCTGTCTTAGGCGCAATTGCGATCGGCATCGACGACTTGCAAACAGCCGGAGACAATCTAGCTGGTGACATTACTGCTCTTTTATCAGCGATGTTTTATGCAGCAAATCTGCTGATTGCCGAACATTTACGCACCAAATTTCCGGCGACAACTATCTTGATGTGGCGCTGTTTTATTGGTAGCCTCTTGATTTTGCCATTGGTGCTACTTGCGGGCGATCGAGTTTTCCCTTATTCTTGGCAAGGATGGCTATCTGTAATTGCTTTGGCGGTGATTTGTCAAGCTTTCGGCCAAGGACTTCTCATCCACAGTCTCGGTCGTTTGTCATCCGGCTTTGTCGCTCTTTTCCTACTGCTAGAACCAGTGATTACCGCCATCTTAGCTTGGATGCTTTTTTCCGAAAGTTTAAGTTTGTTTAATTGGTTAGCTTTTTCTGTAGTTTTAGTAGGAATTTATCTAGCAAAATCTAGCAACTCAGCCGACAAAAAATGATTCTTCATCAGAGGTAAGGTGCATAAGCACCTGCAAAATTAGTTGGTGCGTCAAGCAGTAAGGTGCGCAGTGCACACCCTACAGAATTAGTTACAATCAGACAAATGAGACATTATGACTGCAACATCAATAAGTATGAATCCCTGGCATTACGACTTTAATTTACTACCTGAATATTTAGAGATACTATTTGCTAAATTACGGATTGCCGTGGTATTCGGCGGTGACTGCGATCGCGCCGGATCTGTGATTTACAAAACACATAATCCCCGCTCTTGGAAAAGTTACAAAATCGTCGCCCGCGAGATTAGTCAAGCATTAGTAGAAATTGGCTTCAAACACGTCTTTGTCATCCCTGACGACATGAACTTGCCGGAACAACTCAAACAAAAAAACATCCATTTAGTATGGCTGAATACTGGCGGAGTCCAAGGCTACAATCCTGTTTGTCATACTCCCGCTTTGTTAGAAATGCTGGGAATGCCATATATCGGTCATAATCCTTTAAATAGTTCAACTTTAGATAACAAACACGCTTTTAAACGAGAACTGCAATCACTAGGGATACAAACCGCTCCGTTTATGACTTGGCATCCTTCTCAAGGGATTTTGCAGCCTAATCTACACGACCGTTTTGCCCTTACTTTTGGCGAATATCAAGGGCCATTTGTGGTCAAACCAGTATCCGGGCGCGCTTCGCTACACGTTTATTTTGTAGACAAGATCGAGGGTTTGTCTCAGACGGTTTCAGAAGTTCACCGAGCAACTCACAATACTGCCTTAATTGAAAAGTATTTGCCGGGACAAGAATTTTGTGTAGCGGTTTGTGGCTATGTTACTTATGCTAAGGGCGCGTTTTCTAAAAATACCAATCCCTTTGCTTTTTCGACAATTGAACGAGTTTTAGAATCGGAGGAACACATCTTTACGTCTATGGACAAAAAGGCGATAACGACCGATCGCGGACGGTTGATGGGCCCAGAAGAACCTGAACTCAAACAGGAGTTAATTGAATTGGCTAGGAAAATTTATTGGGAGTTTAGTTTGAACAGTTTGGTGCGGATTGATGTCCGAAGTGATGCTGATGGATCGCTTTTTGTTTTGGAAGCAAATCCCAAACCCGATCTGAAACATCCAGAAGAAAATGTGACGAGTCTGGTAGCTTTGGGTTTGGCGGAATACGGGATGAGTTATAACGATTTAATTTTGAGTTTATTGGCGGATAGGTTGGATTATTTGCTAACTCAACATATCGAAATTATTCCTCATATTGTGAATTTGCTTTGTTAATCTTACAACATCTTAATGTAGGGTGCGCAATGCGCACCTTACCTATAAGACATCTCCTAAAAAGCAGGTTTTGAACAGGCAGGATGCCTGTTCCACAATAATTATGGGAGATGTCTATAGTAAAGGTAGGGTGCGCACCTTACCCGCTAGGTTTTTGTAAACAAATATAAATTGTCGAGCAAAGTCAACACAGACGCCAAAATTGTGATAACTTTGAGTAACATAAGGATTTCTGGATGTCCCTGTTGGGACAGCCATCAAGGTAATTCAATTGATATCAATTAGATAAAACAAATGCAAGCATTACTTTTATTAATAGGATTTGGAGGCGGGGCGTTAGTCTGCTGGCTAATTTTGAATAAGCGAAATTCCCGGAGCTTGTTGCGGATGCAGGGTTCGCAGGAGGCTATATCAAAAATGGCGTCGCAGTTGGATGCCAGAAATTCGGAATTACGACAAAAAATTCAGAGTGAAAATCACCTAAATTCTGAACTGTCACAGTTGCAAAATCGGTTGGAAACTGTGACGGATCAGCAAGATTTTTTAAATAATCAAGTGTCGGAATTGGAAGGAATATTGGCAGGAATTTCCCAGGAGCGATCGCAAGTTAATTCTCTGATTGCTGATTTGCAGTTTCAACTAGAAAATGCTCAACAAGCTGAGTCGCAGTTAGCGGAAGTCGCAGAAATTCAATCTGAGTTGGAGGTCGCGCATCAAGAGCGATCGCAACTTAACGCTCAAATGCTGGAAATGCAAGCAGAATTAGAGACGGTTGATGCAGAACGTTCTCAATTTCACGATTTGCTGTCGGAATTTGACACTCAGTTGGAAAGTATCAATCAAAGCCGATCGCAAATACAGTACCAGTTGTCGGAAACTCAAATAAAGTTCGATCGCTCAATTCAAGAGCGGGAGCAACTTCAGTCGCAATTATCTGCCTTGCAAGCTCAACTAGAGAGTACACAACAAGAAATAGTCAATGCTCAATTGCAAACTGCTCGCGAACAACCAAATCAACCTCAACCTGAATTATTAGAGCTGGAAAAACAGTTAGAAACTGCTAATTCCGATAAAATGCAGCTAAACTCTCAACTTTCGGAGCTGCAAAGTCAATCAGAAACAATCGATCGAGAGCGAAAACAGCTACAATCTGATGTAGAAACTGCTAACACAGAGCGATCGCAGCTTTATTTCCAACTCTCCCAATTACAAATTAAAATCGATACCGCTCATCAAAATCAAACTCAAATTCACTCTCAAACATCAGAGTTAGAACAGCAGTTAGAAAGTGCTCTTCTAATTCGCTCAGAATTAGAATCTCAACTGTCAGAATTGCAAACTCAAATCGACGAGACAGCAAATCAAAATCAAACTCAACTGCAATCTCAAATATCTGAATTAGAAAATCAGTTAGAAAGTGCTCTTCTAATTCGCTCAGAATTAGAATCTCAACTGTCACAATTGCAAAATCAAATCGACGAGACAGCAAATCAAAATCAAACTCAACTGCAATCTCAAATATCCGAATTAGAACAGCAGTTAGAAAGTGCTCTTCTAATTCGCTCAGAATTAGAATTTCAACTGTCACAATTGCAAAATCAAATCGACGAGACAGCAAATCAAAATCAAACTCAATTGCAATCTCAAATATCCGAATTAGAACAGCAGTTAGAAAGTGCTCTTCTAATTCGCTCAGAATTAGCATCGCAGCTCAATTCTGAACTATGGGAATTGCAAAATCAAATCGAGACAGCCCATCAAAATCAAACTCAACTGCAATCTCAAATATCTGAATTAGAAAATCAGTTAGAAAGTTCAGGTCAAATTCGCTCAGAATTAGAATCGAACCTCAATTCTCAACTGTCAGAATTGCAAAATCAAATTGAGACAGCAAATCAAAATCAAACTCAACTGCAATCTCAAATATCTGAATTAGAACAGCAGTTAGAAAATGGACATCAAACTCGATCGCAATTAGAATCTCAGCTACGAAATACTGACATAGAGCGCTCGAACCTCAATTCTGAACTGTCAGAGTTGCAAAATCAAATCGAGACAGCCAATCAAAATCAGACTCAACTGCAATCTCAAATATCCGACTTAGAAAATCAGTTAGAAAGTGGACATCAAACTCGATCGCAATTAGAATCGCAGCTCAACTCTCAACTGTCAGAGTTGCAAAATCAAATCGAGACAGCAAATCAAAATCAGACTCAACTGCAATCTCAAATATCCGACTTAGAAAATCAGTTAGAAAGTGGACATCAAACTCGATCGCAATTAGAATCGCAGCTCAACTCTCAACTGTCAGAATTGCAAACTCAAATCGAGACAGCCAATCAAAATCAAACTCAACTGCAATCTCAAATATCCGACTTAGAACAGCAGTTAGAAAATGGACATCAAACTCGATCGCAATTAGAATCGCAGCTCAACTCTCAACTGTCAGAATTGCAAAATCAAATCGAGACAGCCAACCAAAATCAAACTCAACTGCAATCTCAAGTATCCGAGTTAGAAAATCAGTTAGAGACACTGTATCAAGAGCGCTCCGAGTTAACATCACAACTTCTCGAAATGCGCAATTCAGAATCACTCAACGAAGAATCCAGCTCAGAAACAGCAGTTTTGAAAAATCAAGAATTTGTGGTTTGTCAACAAGGTAAAGGCGATTATACTACTATTAGCGAAGCGGTGAGAAATGCCGCTCCAGCAGGTACGCGGATTTATGTACGTCCCGGTTTGTATCAGGAAAGTGTAATCATCGACAAATCCGTAGAAATTATTGGTAGTACAGAAGGGGGAAATATCACTCTGGAAAGCACAGATTCAAACTGCATTTTAATGCAAGCAGATAGTGCTTTAGTTCGAGGTTTGATCATGAACGCAACGGGTAAATATTACGCCATAGATATTCGCAAAGGCGAGTTAATCGTAGAAGATAGCGATATGACTTCTGCGGACTATTCTGTCGTGGGGATCTGCGGCCCCGATGCTGATTCTGTGTTCCGTCGCTGTCAAATTCATGATGGAATATGGAACGGAATCTTTATCTCGGATAATGGGAGAGCAACGGTGGAAGATTGCAATATTTATGATAATGGAAGTCTGGGAATCGGTGTCGGATTGGGAGGAAAATTGATCGTGCGTGGCTGTCGGATTAATGGTAATCAAGGTGAGGCGATCGCAGTTTATAGAGATAGCATTGCTACGGTGGATGATTGCGATTTAACGGGCAATACTGGTGGTGCTTGGCGGATTGCAGATAATGGATACGTGCGCGGCAAAGGTAATCAAGAATAGAAGAAGTCATTAGTCATTGGTCATTAGTCATTAGTCATTGGTCATTAGTCATTGGTCATTAGTCATTGGTCATTGGTCATTAGTCATTAGTCATTGGTCATTGGTCATTTGTTAGTGGCTACCCATTACTAATACTCGATGCCCAATTACTCCTTCTAAATTCCTAACAAACGAGCGGGATTTTCTTTGCTCATTAAATCAATTTCGCGCTGAGAAATGCCTTGGTTTATCAATTTTTTCACAAATAATTTGTAACCTTCCACAGGTAAAGGATCGGGTTTCCTTCCCAAATCCGTACTCAGCACAAAATGCTGGGCTCCGATTAGTTTAATCGCAGCCGCCATCCGCTCAATTGAAACATGATGCCAGTTTCTATGTCCCTTGTCAGCGGCATTTTCTCCCATCAAGTCGTTGACAAATGCGAGTTCTAAGAAAGCTCCCATTGCGGCGGCTGTTTTCATGTTTTCTAGGGACAAACCGGGTACATCTGCCATTGCGTGGGTAATCAGGATGTTTTTAATGTTGAGAAGGTTGGCTTGCTGGACAACTACCATCACTTCTGCTGAGGAAATGTGTCCGGTTTCCAACACTAAGTTATCTCTAGCTACAATCTTGAGTACCGCTTCAGTCTCCGGTAAAACTTTGCCGTTTTCGGCTACTTTAATCCCAATTCCCGACTTGTGAAAAACCTTTAAATGATGCTCGGAATCGACGGTTGGTAGCCAGACTACTTTACCGTATTTGCCGCCGATGCGGTGCATTGCTTCTACAGCATCGGGATTAATCCCGCCGACAGAATGATTGAGAACAATTCCCCCGAAAACTTCGATTTGTGGTACGATTTTGTTAACTAGAACTGCGCGCGCTGCTGTGCTGCCATAGTGATTTTTTAAGACAACTGCTTTCATGTGCGATCGCGCGGCTGACTCAGCTACCTCAAAATCGTCTAACCTGCGGGGAATCACATCGGGAGACGAATGGATGTGAAAGTCGATCGCACCTTCAATCATACTTCCTTGTGAACTTACCAACTTCCGCTCTCCAACAGCATAAACTGGCAAAGAAAACAACAACCAAATCAGACAAAATACAACAACCTTAAACAAAAGATTTAACCGCATTTGCGAAATCCGCTGCATACTCTTCGTGCATCCCCAAAAATCCCGGAAATCCACGGCTTTTTCTCCTATTAATTTGCTTCTGCTTGCGCGCTCAATTCGCAAGCCAGAGCTTTATTTCTCATCATTTGAAAGATGTTATAAAATCCGTTAGCGCGGGAAGGTGTCAAACTCACATTCAATCCCGTATCTTGAATGAAATCTGGAGTCACGTTGACTATTTCGGCAGGTGTTAATCCGCTCAAACCTTCGACGAGTAAGCCAACTAATCCTTTGACTAATTGAGCGTCTGAATCGCCTTCAAACGAAACTTTTCCGTCGGTCAAATTTGCAGTAATATAAACTTGCGACACGCAGCCAGAAACTTTGTTTTCTGGCAATTTATCGCTGTCTGGAAATGCTGGGAGTCGCTTAGCATACCACAGCAGTTGTTCGTAGCGCTGTTTCGGGTCGGAGTGTCGCTGGAAGCGCTGGACGATTTTAGCTAGGGTTGCGGGTAGCACTGTATTTGCGGACATGATTTCGAGTAGCGGTTTACTTCGTTAATATTATACATTCTATTGAGTCTTACGAAGTTGGGATGAACCGCTGATATTTGTGCTTGGACAGCGCCGCGAACTACTATTTGGAACTGTAGCGCGCGGGGCTCGGAAACCCGGTTTTTGAGCCTGAGTCCCAATGCGATCGCGCCCACATCAAGTCAAGTCCAAGGGCGGCAAACCCCGCAACTGACGCAACGAATTAATACACATCTGACAGTCGCAGCCAAACAGCGCAGCCGCTGCATCGCTTTCTTCTTCCGTAAAATCCAGCATCGCCACCTGTTCGTCACCGGGGCGCTGCCAACCGATTCTCGGCTTAGAATTAGCAGCAGCAGCTTTTCCGGGAAGGCGCACGCAAGTTAGGCGCTGAGTGTGGGGCGATCGCACGCAGCGAGGCGCATCAGCCGATTGGCCCGGTGTTTCGCCAATTTGAGCGTTCTGGGCGATCGCGCCCAAAGACATCAGAGATCCAAGCAGCGTCGGACTTACAAGTAAAGTGAGGAGCAATCGATTCATTTGTCGTCAGGAGAGAACTTCAACGTACACAGTAGCCGGTTATCTGTTGCAATTCAACAAGGTTTTCGTCCGACATCAGTACGATTTGCCGTTATTAAGGCTTAAAAGCCGAATATTTGCCACCCAAACCTTCAACAATTGTCCGCGTATTGGCAAGCAGCATTGTGCGATCGGCATCGCCTACACTTCCCAGTTTAAGATTTGTTGCAAGTTGAGTAAATTTAGCTCGCCAGTGATAACAAATTCATCCAATGTGGGTAAACTGATTTCAGCAAGGACAACTCGAAGCAGCGAACAAGTTTACCTCAGAAACCAGGTGGGGAGTGATGAGTACAGTTTTAGTGGTGGAAGATTCCCGCAGCCAGCGGGAGTGCATTTCACATCAGTTGAGATGCAGCGGATTGAATGTAATTCAAGCATCTGACGGTGTGGAAGCGCTGGATCAAGTTGATAAAAATTACCCAGATTTAGTATTATTAGATATCGTAATGCCCCGCATGGACGGTTGGGGTGTTTGCCGTTTAATTAAAGCTAATCCCGAAACTCGGAATATACCAGTAATATTTTTAACCGGGAAGGGACAGCAGTTAGCTTTGTTCTCCAGCGCGATCGATCGCGCCGAAGCGTATGTTAGCAAACCTTGGCAGCCGAGGGAACTTTTGTCAACCATCAAAAAAGTGTTACTAAATGCCAATATTAAGTTCGATCGAGCTTCGGCTGAAGCTTGGACGGAATACGGTATTTTAAACTTAAGTACGATCGAACTGTATCAAAGTCACGCTGATGCTTGGACAAAATATAGCACTCAAATCATTAAATTGTATGATACCAGTTTAGCAGCTTTTCAGCAAGCTTTGGCAATTGAACCGAGTCACTCGAATGCCAACAAATATCGCAACCGAGTGCAGACAATTCGGGCAATTTTGATGGGAAAATTAGAGCAAAATCAACCTTGCAAAGTCTGTAATTATTATTATGGCAAGGATGGTATCAATTGTGCGGTGCATCCTGCTGGCCGCCCTCAAGAACTGTGTCGCGATTGGGAATTTAATTAAAATAAAATGAAAACAAATAACCGCGCCAACTTGGAAAAGTTGCTGCAAGAAAGAAACGAACATCCCGAAAACATGGCAGAAATTGATGCCAAAATTAATGCAGCTTTCGGTCAAAATCACGCGATTTTAGTAATGGATATGTCGGGATTTTCGCGAACGACTGTGCGCTATGGAATCATTCATTTTTTGGCAATGATTCACCGGATGCACGTAATTGTCAAACCGATAATTGCGGAATGCGGCGGCACCGTTGTTAAGGAAGAAGCCGACAATATTTTTGCAGTGTTTCCCGATGTAAAATCCGCTGTAGAAGCTGCAATTGACTCTCTAAAACAAACGGCTGCTGTCAACACGACACTGCCGCCGGAGATGGATATTTACCTCTGCATTGGTATTGGCTGCGGCGATGTTTTGATGCTGGAAGGAGAGGATATGTACGGATCGGAATTTAATCTAGCATCCAAGCTGGGAGAGGATTTGGCGGAACGGGGAGAGATTTTGCTCACCTTAGCAGCGTTTGAAAATTTGGAAGGTGAGAAGCAAGATTGGGAAAGATTGGAATTTTCGATTTCGGGTTTGGAATTGGTGGCATACAAGCGGGTATCATCTACTTAATTTGTCTCATGGTTTTTCACAATGCTAGAAAAAAAAATTAATGATCGCCCGTGTTAAATCAAAGAAACCGGGTTTTTTGCTGAATCTGTCGGCTACGACGAAGGATTTGGGTGAAAAACCCGGTTTCTGACCACTCGTGCATCCAGGACTATAAAATTTAAAATCAGATGATTGACGAACAAATAAATTGGCAAACTATCAATTTAGGGAATATGCAACAGAGGCTTGGTTGGGTGCAACAACAGTCGGACGGAGTTATTTTTTGCAAAGATTCTGGATCTCAGTATGTTGCAGTTAGAAAAGACAAAGGTCAAATTAAGCTGTGTTTGATAGAAAAGCTTAATTTGCATACAGATTTATTGCAATCTGTCCTCGATTTCAACAATCCTCTACATTTAGTTTCAGAATATACCCAAGCGATGATGTTGGGTTTAGTCTGGCAAAATCAACCTAAAAAAGTCTACATAGCTGGGTTTGGCGGCGGCAGAATTCCCTTAATTATGCACCATTATTTGCCCAAAACCATTATAGAATGTGCGGATGTAGACCCGATCGCGATTTCAGCAGCTACACAGTGTTTTGGAGTGCAGTTTGACGGCAGACTTACCGTCGCAATCCAGGATGGGAGAGAATACCTAGAACAGCAAAGCCCAGATATTCGGTATGATATAATTATGACCGACGTGTTTTTTGGCAACGGCTACTTTCCGCATCGGCTAGCAACCAAAGAATTTTATGAACTTTGCAAAAAACACTTGTCAACCGCAGGAGTTGTGCTAGTAAATCTGCTGCAAAGAGATGAGTTTTATGCCCAAAAAGTTAAGACTTTTCAAAGTGTGTTTTCTCAGGTATGCGTCTGCCCTTGGAAGGATATTAATAGTGTTTTAATTGGTACTAACAGCCCTATCTTAGAGAAAGACGAGATTGTTTTCCGAGCAAAATCTTTGCAAGATTTGCATCACTTTTCATTTCCTTTAACAGATAGAGCTCTTGAGGTCAAAGTAGGTTCAGAATTGGCTAAAATTCTACCTAATTTAGACAAAGCTCAAATCTTGACCGACGATTCGCCGCCCGCAGGTTATTTTGATTGCTGGTTATTTTGATATCAAATTCGATTAATACCAGATCAGACGGCGGTTGAAACCGCGTCTACACAAACAAAGTCCGCCTCCGCGGACTGAATAGTATTTGATGCGATCTATCCTTTAATATATTCAGCCATTTGCTTTTCTAGGCGATCGATCAATGTATCGACATCCACTGCTGCGAGTTCAAAACAATCAGGAGGTGCGGGGTCAATTTCAAACAAAATTAGCTTAATTTCACCTTCACCAATTGCCAAAATCGCCACCTCTTTCTCTGGTTTGTGAGCGTTCAGCACTCCTAAAATTTCTTGAATATGACTTTTAACTTGACGGTTTAACTCTTCAACTGCCTCTTTTTTACAGTACACGAAGCGTGGCGTTCCTGCAATATCAATGCCCAAAATATCGTCACTTTCGTCTCCCCTTTCCTGAAACAGCCCCCAAGCTAAAGCCGCCAATTCTTGTTTGTTGGCTTTCACAAATTTATCTAACTTGCGACGCCAGTTATTCTCATTTTTTTGTTCTGAATCAGGGCCACCAAATAGAAACATTTTCTCTCTTTGTTTGTATAAACTAATATTGTGAAGTCATTGGTCATTAGTCATTGGTCATTGGTCATTGGTCATTAGTTAGGTGTTAGCAGTTAGGTTTCAAATTACCCATTACCCATTACCAAATTTAACCCAAAAGCGCTGCGTTTCTATTTTATACCAGATTGCACGCGCCAGAGCGACGCATAAACTCCATCATGTTCGATAAGTTGTTCGTGCTGCCCCGATTCTACCACTCGCCCCTCTTCCATGACAAAAATGCAATCGGCATTGCGGACAGTAGAGAGGCGGTGGGCGATCGCAATTGTAGTACGATTCTTGGTAATTCGTTCGAGCGATCGCTGAATTGCCGCCTCCGTCTCGTTATCCACCGCTGAAGTAGCTTCATCTAGAATCAAAATCGGCGGATTCTTCAAAACAGCCCTCGCAATAGCAATGCGCTGCCGCTGTCCCCCCGACAATTTTTGACCGCGTTCCCCTACAATAGTCTCGTAACCATCCGGCAATTGCGCGATAAACTCGTCAGCCTCCGCAATTTTAGCAGCATTTACGATCTCTCGATTGCTAGCCTCAAAACTGCCGTAAGCAATATTTTCAGCAACCGTACCGTGAAACAAAAATACATCTTGACTCACCAATCCGATCGCTCTCCGCAAATCTTTTAAATTCAGATTAGTTAATTCTATACCATCGAGATAAATCTGGCCATACTGTACCTCATACAGCCTCAAAATGAGTTTTACCAGTGTACTTTTTCCCGAACCAGTCGCGCCAACAATCGCAGTAGTTTTCCCCGCCGCCAGAGTCAGCGAAAAATACTGCAAAATCGGTTTTCTTTGATTATAATAAAACGTCACATTTTTAAATTTCAGTTCACCCTTAATCGAACTAACTGGTAGCCGAATATCACCGGTGCGAATGGCGATCGGCGTATCCAACAAATTCATCACCCGATTAGTAGAAGCCATTGCCCGCTGGTAGCTATCCATAGTATCACCCAAGCGAGTCAGAGGCCACAGCAAGCGCTGAGTCAAAAACACCAAAACGCTGTAAGTCCCCACCGACAACTGGCCCGCTACCACCTGCAAGCCGCCCAGAAATAGCGTTGCAATAAACCCCAAGAAAATCACCACCCGAATCAGCGGAATAAAAGCAGCCGAAAGTGCGATCGCCCGTCGGTTACTTTGGCGATAAGCTTGGCTTTGTGTTTCTATACGCTGAGTCTCATAATCCTCAGAAGTAAAACTTTTAATAGTAGTAATTCCCGTCAAATTATTCGACAGTTGCCCGTTCAGAAAACTCACCTTTTCCCGCACATCAGCATAGAGGGGAGCGAGGCGGTTCTGAAAGGCGATCGAGCCCCAAATAATAAAAGGTATCGGCAACATTGACAGCCCAGCAACACCAGGAGAGGCAGCAACAAAAGCCGCCCCAATCACAACAACAGTGGTAATTACCTGAATCACCTCATTAGCACCGTCGTCCAAAAAACGTTCGAGTTGATTAATATCATCATTGAGAATAGAAATCAAACCGCCCGTACTACGTTCTTCAAAATAAGCTAATTCTAATTCCTGCAAATGGCTGTAAGCTTCCAGACGCAAATCGTGTTCAATATCCTGAGCCAAATTGCGCCACAAATAATCATAGGCATATTCAAAAATAGATTCCAGGGCCCAAACAATCGCGCTCACAATAGTGATAATTGCCAGTTGCCAAAAGACATCTTTGATGCCCCATTGAGCCAGGATAGAATCTTGTTGTTTCACCACCACATCAACGGCAATCCCGATTAATGCTGGCGGCGCTAAATCAAAGAATTTATTCAGCAGCGAGCAAATACTTGCCAGCCAAGTTTTCAGGCGGTAGCGGCGACTGTATTTTAGCAGCCGCTTCAGGGGATGGACAGGTTTTGATGGATTTGGTGACAATTGAGGACGGGGATAATTGGACAAGATAAGACGTACGGTTGAAACCGCGCCTAGAAAAACGTAGGCGTTAGCCTTCCCGAAGGGTAGTCCGCCGACGCGGTGTAAAGAAAATAACGTAATTTCAACCGCCTACTCTTTAACCCGCGCACCATCCGGGTTTTGTTTGACAAGACGCGGTTTCAACCGCGAGCGTCTTCTTTAAACGTTAACAATGGCTTCATTTTAGCGACTATCCCCACCATTTGCGCCTCAACTTGTACGTCAATCACCGGTTGAATCGGCTTGTACGCCGTCGGTGCTGCTTCGATTCAAAACGGACGCAGAGACAGAATAAGACGGCTTTGGTCGCGTCAGTAAGCGAAGCGTCAAGAATCACCGCACATAAGAGGTCGGTGAGTATGTCAAAGAAAATAGCGCACTGTCGTCACCACCAGACTTCTTTTAGCCCGCAAAGCCGCCTTCAAAAAGAAAGCAGTTTGATTGTGTAGCAGTCCCTCCCACCAATTTCGCGTCACAAAAGCCGGAATAATCAGCGTTAAGAATACTCCCGGACGTTGTTCTTCAAACAAAGTCAAAAAGTGAGTCAACGCCTCGCCAACAGAGCGGTAAGGCGATTCCAGAATTTCCAAAGGAATGTCAGATTGCAAATCTTGCCAAGCTGCTTGCAATTTTGCGCGATCGGTCAAACCAATATCCACATGAACCGCCACAACTTCATCAGCAATTAAACGAGCGTAATCCAGCGCATCAAAAGTTCCCCGGTGCAACTGCCCGACTAATACAACTGCCGGATGTTTCACCTTCTTAACTTTAGGTCTAGGAGGATAAGATATAGGTTCTATTCCCTGAATGCTCAAGCGAGCCGCTACATAGCGATAGTGTCGGTTAATAGCTAAAAAGAGGCTGACTACGATCGGAATAGTTACTACAACAACCCAAGCACCCAAAAAGAATTTGGTAGCGACAATTACAGCCAAAACTCCCGTGGTTGCCACTGCACCAATACCGTTCATCACAGCACTAGCTTGCCAACCTTTACCTCGCTCTTTAAACCAGTGAATTACCATTCCCGATTGAGACAGAGTAAAAGAAGTAAAAACCCCAACCGCATACAGCGGAATTATTGCAGTGACATCGCCTCGGAAGATGATAATTAACAAAGCCGCGCAGAAGCTGAGCAGATTAATGCCATTAGAATAAACTAGCCGATCGCCCAACAGCGACAACTGCCTCGGTAAAAACCCGTCCCGCGCCAAAAAATAACAAAGTCGCGGAAAATCCGCATAACTCGTATTCGCAGCCAACAGCAAAATCAACAGAGTTGCGATCTGCAAATAGTAATAAAATATACCGTCGCCAACAATCTGTTTTCCCAACACAGAAAGCAGCGTTTCATTTTCTCTAGGAATCACCTGATAAATATGGGCCAAGTAACTAATGCCCAAAAACATAAATCCCAGAATTACTCCCAAATAAGTCAAAGTTAGGCGAGCATTCTTCCATTCAGGAGGCTTGAAAGCCAACACCCCGTCCGATATGGCTTCAACTCCAGTCAGGGCAGTACAGCCCGCCGCAAAAGCGCGCGCGATCAGAAATAATCCCAAAGGTTCCTTAGCTGGAATATTTTCTAATGTGGGCAAAACTTGACCTGTTGCTTGTTGGAATAAACCGCAGCCAATCAAGATAAAAATGCCAACGATAAAAGCATAGGTGGGAACCATAAATATCTTGCCAGATTCCCGCAATCCCCTGAGATTGGCAAACATGATCAGGACAATACAAACTAAGCACAGTTCGACGGTATAGAGTAGCAGCGAGGAAACTGCTGAAGTCAAGGCCGCCACGCCAGCCGAAATACTCACAGTTACGGTGAGGATGTAGTCAATCATCAGCGAAGCTGCTGCAATCAAACCGGGATAAGTACCCAAGTTTTCTCGCGCCACAATGTAAGCGCCGCCGCCGTTGGGGTATGCTTTAATTGTCTGTCGGTAAGACAGTGCCACGATCGCCAATAGTAAAATAATAATGCCAGAAATAGGCAGCGATAAACTCAAACTGCTACTCCCAGCTAGTAATAGTACCAGTAGAGTTTCTTGAGTAGCGTAGGCAACAGACGACAGTGCATCGGAAGCAAGAACAGCTAGTCCTGTAGCGTTGCTTAGCCGTTCGTGAATAGATGCACTGGTGGGGAGAGATTCACCCAGTAAAACCCGCTTGAGCCGAGAATAAGTGTACATTGAAACTCAAAATATAGGCGTCCACAATCATAATCGAGACGGAGACAGTTGTAACTAATTTTTGACTCACAAGTTGTAATTTTCTCTCGCTTGTTGAGTCAGCTTCAGCTTCTGTTCGAGAGCTTGCCAATTTTCGGTCTCGATATCGCCGATCAACTCGTCGAGACTGTCGCGGTAGATAGAGAGCGATCGCAATAATTCCACCCGATTGTACTTGGCCACCATCACTCCCAGCTCGGGGTTGCCGCCCCCAACGCGGCTCGTGTCCCGAAAACCCGAACTCGCCAAATGTTGGGCTAAATTCACAATATCTCGATCGCCCTCTCGATCGCACGCAGCAACCAGCGTGGCGCTTGCCATAATTGGCAAATGAGAAATCCAAGCCACAGCTCGATCGTGCTCTTCGGGCCCGCATCGGTAAACCGACGCACCCAGCAACCGCGCAATTTCCTCAACCTGCTCCACCGAATGCGCCGGAGTCTCGGCAGTCGGAGTCACCACATAAGGCCGCCCCACAAACAAATCCCTTACCGCCGCCTCAATCCCGCTCTCAGTAGTCCCCGCCATGGGATGTCCCCCCACAAAATTCTGCCACAGACAAGACACAGCTTTTACTATCGGTGTTTTTACGGAACCGACATCCGTTAAAATGGTATCAGCCGAAAGATGGGGAATCAATTTTTGGACGATCGGCTCGATCGCTTCTAACGGCGTGCAGATAAAAATCAAATCGGCTGCTGCCATGTCAGAAAGGTGTATGCTAGCTTCAGAGACAACACCGATTTCTTGCGCCCGATCGCAAGTCTGCTGGCGACTCGAAACCCCAAAAACATCAAACCCGCGCGATCGTAAATCCAGAGCGATCGAGCCGCCAATTAAACCAAGTCCGACAATACCGATATTCATAGCAATAAAATGGGGATATTTGATACGGTGCCGCCCCAATGACAGTCGAGGAACTCCTGAAAAAATATGCCGCCGGAGAAAGAAATTTTGCCGGAATCAACCTGACTGAGGCCAACCTCAGCGGCGTCAACTTGAGCGGAGCCAACCTCAAGGGTGCGAATCTGAGTGTAGCAAACCTGAGCGGAGCCAACCTCAGCAAAACCAACCTGACCGGTGCCAAACTCAACATTGCCAGACTCAGCGGCGCCCATCTCGGCGGCGCCAACCTCACCGACGCCGACCTCAACGTCGCCTACCTAGTGCGAGTTGACCTCAAAAGAGCCATACTCACCAGAGCCAAACTAATCAGAGCCGAGCTAATTCGAGCCGAACTCAGCGGTGCCAACCTGCAAGGGGCCAACCTCAGCGGCGCCACCCTCACCGAAGCCACCCTCCGAGGAGCCAACCTCGCTCAAGCCAACCTTCGAGGCGCTCACCTCAGCGGCGCGTGCTTGACAGAAGCCAACCTCGAACAAGCCAACCTGCAAGGTGCCGACCTCAGCCGAGCCGACCTCAGCGGCGCCGACTTGCGAGGCACAGAACTCCGACAAGCCAACCTCACTCAAGCCATACTCAGCGGCGCCGACCTCAGCGGCGTCAATTTGCGGTGGGCCATCCTCAGCGGGTGCAACCTACGCTGGGCAGATTTGAGTGAAGCCAAATTGAGTGGTGCCGACCTCAGCCGAGCCGACCTCTGCCACGCCAACTTGCTCAATGCCAGTTTAGTTCACGCCGACCTGTCAAATGCCTATCTGATCCGTGCCGACTGGATTGGAGCCGACTTAACCGGAGCCACCTTAACTGGAGCCAAACTCCACGCAGTTTCGCGGCTCGGCATCAAAACCGAAGGCATGACCTGCAAGTGGGTTGATTTGAGTCCCAACGGCGACCACAGTCAAATTTACTGGTTGAACTCTGGAGGAACCCACGAATTTTTTCACGAAACTTTGCCCACAGTTCGGATTGTGATTGACTCGCCCTTAGACCAAGGCGCTCATTTTGCCCTAGCTGCAACTTATTACCAAATTGCCCAACAATACCCGAGTTTAAGTCAGCCACCGACGATCGAAGTCAGCTCCAGGCGTACCGTACTAGCCTTTAAAATGGACAGCGACGATAAATTATTTGCCACCGCTTACGTTGCCATAATTCCTTTTAACGACGCCGCCACAACTCAAAAAAACCTGATAGCTTTGATGAAAATGATGCAATCCCACGATGCAGGCAAACTTAGCGTCAAAGAATCCAAACACGTCCAGTTATGCACCAAAGCTCTCAACCAAGCTATCAGCAAAGTAGACCAAATAAAAATTTCAAGCTCTTTTCCCAAAATCGGCGAAAGCATCAATTTTTTTCAAATTCCTACACAAATGATCTTAATTAATTCCCGCGATCAAAAACTCAGCGTCTATCACCATCCAGCCTTTGGCAAACGGCTGATCAAAAAATATGACCCCAATAATTCTGGCGCGGCGAAGTTAGCCGAAATCACCAAATTGGGTCAAGCTAATATCACTAGCATTTTGGATTTTATAAAAGGCTTCCACAATATCGATGTCTGAGCATATTGCATCAAGTTACACAAATGCTTATTCTATTTAAAAGTTGGCACAACAAAGCTTTGTTCTAGCTAACACATCAGGGAAAGTGAAAAGCATGGACGCCGAAGAACTCATAGCTAAATATGCCGCAGGAGAAAGAGACTTTACTGCCATCCTCCTGTGCGAAGCCAATCTCAGCAGGATCGATCTCAAGGGGGTTAATTTCAGCGAGGCCATCTTGAGCCTCACCAATATGAGCGGCACGAATCTGTCCGGCGCCAACATGAGAAAAGCCAAACTCAATGTTGCTAGACTCAGCGGTGCCAATCTCAACAAAGCCAACCTCAGCGGCGCTATCCTCAACGTCGCTAACTTGATTCGAGCCGACCTCAGCGAAGCCCAACTCGTCGAAGCGACAATGATCAGATCCGAACTGATCCGAGCCGACCTCAGCGGTGCTAACTTGAGCGGTGCAAACCTCAGCGAAGCAGATTTGAGAGAAGCAACGCTCCGAGAAGCCAATCTAGAGCAAGCCGACCTTAGCGGGGCTCATCTCAGAGGAGCTTCCTTGACAGCGGCTAACTTGGAACGAGCTAACTTGCACAGAGCCGACCTCAGCAGGGCAGACTTGCGAGGTGTGAACCTCTGCAATGCCGAACTCAGACAAGCTAATCTGTCTCAGGCCAACCTCAGTGGCGCTGACTTGCGAGGTGCTAATCTCCGGTGGGCTGACCTCAGCGGGGCTAACCTGACGGGTGCTGACCTCGATGAAGCGAGATTGAGCGGGGCCAACTTGTACGGGGCAAATTTGAGCAATGTCAATTTGTTGAACGCTACTCTGGTACACGCGGATTTGACTCAAGCGAATTTGATTCACGCTGATTGGGTAGGCGCTGATTTGACGGGGGCGGCGCTGACGGGGGCAAAAATTTACGCGGTTTCCAGGTTTGACCTGAAAGCGGATGATATTACCTGCGATTGGGTTGATCTGAGCCCAAACGGCGATCGCAGTCAAATTCAGCGCTTTACGCCAGAAGAATCTCAACGGTTTTTTAATGCTACACCGCCGACAGTACAAATTATTGTCGATCGACCCCTCGACCCCGACGCTAACTTTGTCCTCGCGGCTACCTACCGCCAAATTGCCAATCAATACTCAGGTTTGAGCCATCCTCCCAGCATAGAAGTTAATTCGCGCCGCACAGTCATCTCGTTTAGAATAGACCAAGACGAGCAACTATTTTCCACAGCTTTTGTTGCCATTATTCCCTTTAGCGACGCGGCATTTACTCAGAAAAATCTCATGACTCTGATCAAGATGATTCAACCCCAAAACGGCAATAATCTAGGCGTCAGAGTCTCAAATCTGGTAGTGCAATTGAACGTGACCCTGACCAAAACAATTAGAAAAATAGGGGAAATAAAAATCCAGCCGATTCGGCTCGATCGCGAATCGGCGTCGAATTTTTTCCAATCTCCTACCCAAACTGTACTGGCCAACTCCAGTGGCGAAAGTTTGATGGTTCACTATCACCCAGACTTTGGCAGAAACTTGACAAATTTGCCGGGAGTCAACAAAACCTCAATTAGTCCTGCAATTAAAGCCCAAAGATTCACAACCCCACCGCTAAATACGGTGATTGAGTTTGTCAAAAGCTTTTATCAACTAGGTGAATAAATACTACAATAAATTAATTTTAGATAATTGCTATTCGTGACACCTAAAAGTTAGCCGATTCAGTTAGGTAAAAACAATGCAAGCTGAAGAACTACTCAAACGATTTGAACTCGTCAAAAGATACACAGAAGGCGATAGAAATTTCACAGGAATCAACCTGAATGAAGCTAATCTCAGCCGCATCAACCTCAGCAAATCAATCTTAAGAAAGGCTAGCTTATTTGTTACCAACATCAGTGGCGCTAACTTGAGCGAAACTGACTTGAGCGAAGCTAATCTGAATGTGGCGAGACTCAGCAACACCAATCTCTCGCGGGCAATTTTAAACGGGGCGACTCTCAACGTAGCAAACTTAGTGAAAGCCGATTTAACGGGAGCTCAATTAATCGGAGCATCCCTGATTAGAGGTGAATTAGTCCGCTGCGAACTCAGCCAAACTAACTTCAGTGGCGCTAATCTGACTGAAGCAGATTTAAGAGAGGTAAAACTGACAGAAGCTAACCTGTGCGGTGCTAATCTTTCCGGTGCAAATCTCAGAGGTGCTTCGGCTTCATCAGCTAACTTTACTGAAGCTAACTTGCACGGCGCGGACTTGACAAAAGCAGAACTTAACGGCGTCAATTTGAGCAATGCCGATCTGAGACAAGCTTCTTTGCAGGAGGTGAATCTGAGCGGTGCCAATTTGAGCGGAGCTAACCTTAAATGGGCTGATTTGAGCGGAGCTAACCTCAATGGCGCCGATCTGAGCGGTGCTCAATTCAGCGGAGCTAACCTCAAGGAAGCAGATTTAAGAAATACTAATTTAGCTAATGCTAGTTTGATTAACGCTGATTTGACGGAAACCAATTTGATTAATACAGATTGGGTAGGCGCTGATTTGACGAGGGCAACTTTAACAGGGGCAAAACTATATTTGGTTCCCCGGTTTGGGATGATCGCAGATGATATTACTTGTCAGTGGGTTGACATCAGCCCCGCAGGCGATCGCACTCAGATTCAACAATTTAATTCGCCATCAGAATCGAGAAGATTTTTAAATTACACGCCTGGATTAGTCCAAATTGTGGTTGATGCACTTTTAGACCACTCAGCAAACAGCACTTTAGCGACAGCTTACAGCGAAATAGCTGAAAATTACGGGCCAATGAGCTGTCCTCCGAATATTGAAGTCGGCTACCGCCGGACAACTCTCACTTTTAGATTTGATAGCGACGAGCATTTATTGGCAGCAGCTTTTTTGGCGATTCTTCCTTTTAATGATGCCTTAGAAACTCAGAAAAATATTGTGGCGCTCAGCAAAATTATCGAAAGTCAAAATTTGGAAAAAAAACGGATAGTGCAGTTGTGTAAAGCATTGAACGCAGCGAGGGATAATTTAAATGAGGTGATAAAAATGCTGTTAATAGCAATAAATCCAGGTCAAAAAATCAAGTTTTTTCAGTCACCTACCCGGACTATTTTAATTAGTTCGGGCCAGGAAACTTTGACGGTGAATTCTCATCCGAGTTTTGGTAGGCGAGATGCTAGTAGTCAGGAAAGTAAGTTCAGTTTGCCGATCGGTCAAAAAGTAGTTGATTTTCTGGCAAGTTTTGATTATCTTGATTGAGCAATCATAAATGTGAAATCGATTGATTGAGGTAGAAGTCCATAATTCGCTGCTCCGTTTCCTGCGATCGAACTCGGAGCCGCAGTGGCCACATCATTTGACAATGGCGCGTCTCGTGGCGCGGGCTTTGCGTTTGGGGCGCAGCGCTCTGATTCAAACAGGGCTTACCGCAGGAGTTTATCAACGGCGGTATCGAGTCAGTTATTTGATGCCGATTTTAATGTGGCCGGAGCCTGTGATTTTAGTGGCGCCGACACGGACGATCGAGCATTTGAGAGCAGTGGAAATTCCCCGATTGCAAGAGTGGCTGCAAACCGATCGCCCGTTAGCGAAGCCCGCCCCTACGGGGGCTGCGCCAACGAAGAGGATCGCCACTTATGACCAAAATACCAATTTCCCAGGACTAATGCTAGCAGATCCGCAATCTTGGCTGGCGTCGCGCTTGGGGACTGATGCACAATTTCACAGCAAGATTCCGACAATTATTGATGGTGTGGATGACTTGGAATCTTGGACTCGCGAGCAATTGACGGCGAGTTTGCATCCGGGAGACTGGAATGACTTGATGCTGGCTGTACCCCAGGAAGTCGATGCAATTCTGCAAGTGCGGGTACTGTTAACGCGGGCTTGCTTTCAGCATCCAGCGAAACCTGATGACTGCTATTTGTTGGAAACCGCAGAGCAAAATATTTTGGTGGGGCTATTTGAAAAAATCGAGCCTTCCGGGCTGATTCCGGCGGCTTGGAGCAATTTTTGGCGGCGGTGGAAAAGCAACGGAAAACTGAGATGGGCACAAATTCATCGATCGGCTGGGTCTTTTTCTCTGTTCTGCGCGCCGATTCAGGTGGCGGAGGTTTTGAGCAAAATTTGGGACGATCGGGCTGTGGTGTTGATTGGTGGGGCGGTGGATGTGGAACAAACGGCTCCGATTTTCCGGCAAATGCTGGGACTTCCAGAATTGACTAGCGTGAAGTTTTCGCCCGATCGACAAAGTGAACTAATTCAACTGTACATTCCCAACTGGCTGCCACTGCCGAATACACCGGAATTTCAGGGTGTTTTAATTGAAGAAATTCGGACTTTGCTGTTGATGAGTGTGTCGGTGGCGGGTTTAACGGTGTTGATTGTGGGTGATGTACCGCTGAAGGCTAGGCTGGCCGCTATTTTGGCTTCTGAGTTCGGTTCTCGGGTGCAGGTGGAAAAAACCGATGTGGGTGAGAATGCGATTTTGGTGACTGGATGGGAGTTTTGGCGCCAACATCAGGGGGAATTGAGCGCGCCTCACTTGCTGGCGATCGCCACTTTGCCGCTTCCTTCGATGGAAAATCCTTTGGTGACGGCGCGGGTAGCTTATTATAAGGAGCAGCGTCGGGATTGGTTTCGGTTGTATTTGTTGCCGGCGGCGTTGAATGAGTTGCAAAGGGCGATCGGGCCTGTGCGAGAAAGGCAGGGCGTAGTGGCGATTTTCGACACCAGGGTGCTTCACCGCAGTTATGGACAGCAGGTTTTGGCGGCGATGAGTCCGTTTGCGAGGATTGACTATCTCGATACAACTTGGCTGACCCAGGCTTGAGATGACCTATTAGCCTATAATTTTCTTAGGTATTGTAATTGAAATTTAATTAGTAAACAAAGATTATGGGCGAATCTAAACGTCGCAAAGAGTCGATCGGCGACAAATACGGTACAGAAGAGCGTATCTATCCGTGGCTGCCGATCACGAAAACCCAAAGCGCAGATTTTGTGAAATGGACAAGTCGCGGAAGCTGGACGGGAATTAGTTTGTTGGTTGGTTGGTGGATTGTAGTGCGGTTTGTGGGCCCAGCGGCGGGCTGGTGGGTGGTTGATTGATTCTAGGCTCGACAAATGCCTGTCTTATGGGCATTGTGTCGAGTGCAACTGAATTTTTTGGAAATTTTAGTTGCGAATCTGGACTTAGTATGGTATGTTGGTTATCTACGGGCAATTAGCACAGTGGTAGCGCACTTCCTTCACACGGAAGGGGTCACAGGTTCAAATCCTGTATTGCCCATCTAACTTATTCTCTGATCTGTTAAGAGTTACAAGTTTTTGATATAACGTAGAGTTTCATCTTTCTATATGGATACTTTAAAAAAATGAAGATCCCAAACTATGAAAGAGTAATTTATGAGGACAGCCCCCTAATTGAGGTGATTGCTCAACTGAGATTTCCAACTATCCTAAAAATTCCCAGCCAACAACCTGTAGACTTTCAAGACAGTATCAGATTTGAATACCCAATTTTTGAAACTTCTAGAAATTTCCAGATACCAGTTGAACTATCTAATCTTTTAACCCAATTCAGCTCAAATTTTCCAAGTGACTTGACAGCAAGTGACTTGACTTATCAATTTAAGTCAGAAGACTTGAGTTGCCAGATATCTTTAGACAAAAACTCTATAACGCTTGCTACGACAAAATATGAAAGATATGAAAACTTTATTGATAAATTTAAAACCGCTGTAGAACTTTTTGCAACAATATATAATCCCTCTTTTTATTCACGAACAGGACTAAGATATCGCGATTTAATTATTAGGTCAAAACTAAATATTAAGGACAAAGAGTGGCATGAATTAATACCCCAACATATTGCTTCTGAACTCTATACACCAGAAGTAGCAGATTCAATTCAAAACTTCGTCAAAAATTTACAGCTAAAAACTGAATTAGGTCAAGTTAATTTTAATCATGGACTTGTTAACGTTAGAGACACAGAAAGAGGTATAGATGAAACAGCTTATTTATTAGATACTGATTTTTTTACTGAGGATAAAGTAGAAAAAAGTGAAAATATCTGGAAAATACTTGATACCTACAACCATACAGCCAGAAATCTCTTTCGCTGGAGCATCACGGAAGAGTTGCACAGAGCAATGCAGCCTCAACCAATATAATCCTATGCACGTAACAACTGGTAGCACTCAAACCAAAAACATAATTGGACAAAGATATGAACTGTTACCAACATTAGTATCTGGAACTCCTAGCTTAAAAATAAAAGTTTCCATCGAATCACCTTTTAGTGGTGAATGGTTTGGTCAATTCAATCAAAACACGCTCATTTGGATTAAGTGCTTAACGCTACTCAATCTACTTTTTGCTAATACTCCAGAAGGATTGCAAGAAGCATCTGAAGTCCTTGAACGCATGGTGGAATATTATAGTGACTGTGGGTCTGATTTAGGACAAACTACCTTACCTCAAGAATTAGGATTACTTACTGGTAGCGTATTACCTAGCGAAGTCAGACCACCTTTAGTTCTAGATTTAGAGTAGCTAATCATGAGTAAGCCTTTGATTTATAGAGCCTCGGATGACAAAGAGGCTCTTAGACAAGGGGAAATTCTGACTGGGCTTATACAGTTTAAACCAGTTCCCACTGAATCTTCTCCAAACCTCGATCAAACTCAGTTTAAACCTATTGTTCATCCTTATGCAATTATTGTCACTCAAAACTGTGATTTAGATTGGGACTATACCGCTAGGCAAAATCAAAATCAGCCTAATAAGTTATTAAATTCTATACTTTTTTGTCAAGTACATACAGCTCAGGAAATTCGCTCAAACAAAACAGTCCAGATAAATTCAGCAGATTGGAATTTAGTCAAATCTAATCGTTATCAACAGTACCATTTTTTGGAGAAAATACCTCTAGAACGTGAATCATCTCAGGAAGGTATACCAGAATTAACAGTAGATTTCAAAAAAATTTTTGCGATAGATGCTGATTTCTTATACCATCAAATAAATTTTAATTTTGCTAAACGACGTACAGTGCTTGAAAGTCCATATTTAGAAGATTTTTCACATCGTTATCATGACTTTCATGGGCGTGTAGCACTTCCTGCACAACATGAAAGTGAAAAGGGGGTATAAGGGGAAAATTAAGCGGGAGAAAAACGGACGGGAAATAAAAAGTAATTGGTGTTTAGCTTAAGCTTCAACATATTCGCAAATAGAGACAGGTTCGGGGATTGGAAAAGCATCCTCTTGTAATCCTTCAATATGAAAGGCGATCGCCTCTTTAATTAAATTCCTGACCTCTTCTAAACTTTCAGCCACAGCTATACATCCAGGTAAATCGGGAACATACGCACCGTAGCTAGTTTTACTTTTTTCAATTACAACAGCATAACGCATTAATCTTCCTCCTTGATAATTAATTAGACACTGTTCAACAATACCAAAATTGCCGTAGCTTGCGGGGTGAGACGCGATCGCCCAAAACACCCATTTTCCACTACAAATATGCTACAACAAGAATGTAGCTCGTGCCCCCGCAGGAGGTTCCCTCATGGCAAATGCCAATATTCCTCAAAATTTCAACCTAATCGTGCCCGCAGGAACCCAAATCGTCACCAAAATTGAGGTCAAAAACCCCGGTGGAGACAAATCTTGGAAACAAGGCGCAGTAGGTGCCATCGTCAAATCGCCTACAGACAATTCCCACGCCTATTTAGTCAAACTCCCAGACGCAACACAAGTTAGCCTGCGGCGGCACGAATTCAGCATCCGCAAACAGTTTCAAAGCGAAGGATTGCAGTCTGGAGGAGATTTTCTCGCGGAATATAACCTCTATGATTCTGTCATTTACCGCTGCATTGTTGGTTCGAGAGCTTACGGTTTGGATAACGAGCAATCTGATACAGACAGGCGCGGGATTTACCTGCCGCCGGCAATTCTTCATTGGTCGCTTTATGGCATTCCAGAACAATTGGAAAACCAGGAAAATCAAGAATGCTATTGGGAACTGCAAAAGTTTCTGGTTTTGGCACTAAAAGCTAATCCCAATGTGCTTGAATGTTTGTACACTCCTTTGGTAGAAACTCTTTCTCCTGTCGCTGCTGAATTGCTGGAAATTCGCGAAATCTTTCTGTCTCAATTGGTTTATCAAACTTACAATAGTTACGTTTTGTCGCAGTTTAAAAAGATGGAGCAAGACTTGCGGAATACAGGGGAAATTCGCTGGAAGCACGCGATGCACTTGATTCGCTTGTTATTGTCAGGAATTACGGTATTGAAGGAGGGGTTTGTGCCGGTGCGGGTGCAGGATTTTCGATCGCAACTTTTGGCTATCCGCAATCAAGAAATCTCCTGGGATGAGGTGAATCGCTGGCGGTTGAGCTTGCACTCAGAGTTCGATCGCGCTTTTGCAGAAACTAAGTTACCAGAACGTCCTAATTACGAGCAGGCTAATCTATTTTTGATTAAATCTCGTAGAAGTGCGATCGGAATTTGACATTTTTGTGCAGAAATCGGCGATTGAAATCGCTTCTACACAAACAAAGTCCGCCTCCGCGGACTGAAAGAATTGATGATTTTTATTTGTAAATTTTGGAGAATCATGGTAGAATACATCTCCGAATTAGTTAAGATTATCTCCGATCGACCTTACCCGCTGCTGTTTGCGACTGTCAGCGGCTCGCACTTATACGGCTTTCCTTCCCCCGATTCTGACTTCGACTTGCGAGGAGTACATATCTTGCCGCTACCGAAAGTTATTGGACTGATTTCGGGAGACGAAACCATCGAAGTTTCGGAAGTTCGGGAGGGAATGGAACTGGATTTAGTCACTCACGATATTAAGAAGTTTCTGGAGTTGCTGTTGAAGCGCAACGGCTATGTGTTGGAGCAACTGTATTCGCCACTCATAGTTTACACTACCAAGGAACATGAAGAGTTAAAGGCGATCGCCTCGAACTGTATTACTAAGCACCACAGCCACCACTATCTCGGTTTTGCACGCACTCAATGGCGATTGTTTGAGAAACAACACCCGCGTCGAGTGAAGCCGCTGCTGTACGTTTACCGGGTGTTGCTGGCGGGAATTCATTTGATGCAAACTGGGGAAGTTGAGGCGAATTTGGTTAAGCTTAATCAGAAGTTTCAGTTGCCATATATTCCCGATTTGATTGCTCGCAAGTTGGCTGGGGCGGAAAAGTCTGTCCTGGAGGATGCAGATATTGCATTTTATCACCAGGAGCGCGATCGGCTAATTAATGTATTAGAAGAGGCAAGTTTTACCAGTCATTTGCCGTCAAATCCTAATGCAAAGGTTGCTCTTAATGATTTTTTAGTAAAGGTGAGAATGGCATCTTTGAATTAAGGTTTTTCATGTCTAGTTTGCAGGCGGCGGACGGGCGGGACGCCAATCCCACAAGAGTTTGGGAGATTTTAATTGGTCGTCGTAAGGTGCGCTCTTATGGCATCTTACAAATCAATACGGTTCACTTAAGACGATCCCCCCTAACCCCCTTAAAAAGGGGGGGACAAGAAACCTCTCAAAGTCCCCCTTTTTAAGGGGGATTTAGGGGGATCTCCGGGGCATAAATAGTGTTAAGTGAACCGTATTGCCTTACAAATTAGTCGCTAACTCCCTCCGTTGCCGCGACTACGCAACTGATCTAGTAGGTACTGCCAGATTTGTTCAATTCTTTCTTCAATTTGTTCGATCCGGCGTTCAACAGCCATAAAATTAGCCTTAAACTCGGCAACGTCGGTGGCAAAAATTTCTGACAGCTTGGTAACGGCAGAAGTTAGGGCATCGGTTCTTTCTGTTAACAAGTTGATTTTTCCTGTTAACAGGCTGATTTGCTGCTGGGATTCCTGCTGTTGCACGGTTATCTGGTTAATTCGATCGGCTAATTGTTGTTGCGATTCGGCAAACTGCTGTTGCGATTCGGCAAACTGCTGTTGCGATTCGCCTAGCTGGTTCATTCGATCGGCAAACTGCTGTTGCGATCGCGCGGTTTGTTCAAGAATAGCCTCAATTCGGTCAAGGCGATCGGTCATTTGCTTATTTCCTCAGTTTTTGCTGATTTACTCCGCTTGGGCTTTGACTTTGGCGAGGTTTCGTTTTTAGATGGGCTGGGATTACTGATTTCTGGCGTGTTTTCTGCAAGCCAGTTTTCTACGAGTTGCAATAAAACCTGGTTCATGGAAGCATTTTGGTAAGCGCAAACCCATCTGAAGCGCGATCGCAAATCGTCATCGCAATAAAAACAGAGCTTTACTGGCTTCTCTTGATCGCTATTGTTCATAACCTATACTGGTGTTACTCTCTCTAGAGTGACACTAATGCCAGCTTTGTTCTATGGCAATTCTAGCTATTTAGCGACTTATGGTCAATAGCGCTATAGTGCTAATATTCCAAATTCTTCAGTCCGCGGAGGCGGACATTGTTTGTATAGCAGCGGTTTCAACCGCCGAGTTTTTTCTTATTTCTCGTACCTGCGCGGCGTGTAAACCCAAATATCTCCATATTTGCGCGGAATAATCCGAGTTTGACTCGAACCGACAATTACTAAAGTTCTCATATCCGCGTCTTCCGGCTGGAATTCGCCCAACTTGCAAACGCGCACGGATTGGCCCGATCGCCCGAGGTTTCGCCCCAATACAACCGGGGTTTTTGCATCGCGAGTTTCTAACAAAATCTCGATCGCCCTTCCCAATTGCCAAATCCGCTGTTTCGAGATCGGATTGTAAAATGCCATAACTAAATCAGCCTTTGCAGCAGCCGAAATTCGCTGTTCTATGACCTCCCAAGGCTTGAGAATATCCGAAAGCGAAATCACACAAAAATCGTGGCCCAGCGGTGCTCCGATCGCAGCAGCGGCCGCCTGCATGGCTGAAATGCCCGGTGCTACCCGAATATCGATGCCTTGCCATTCGGGTTTAGCGTCAAAGTCGATCGCCTCAAACACCGCCGCAGCCATCGCAAAAATCCCCGGATCTCCCGACGAAACCACGGCTACAGATTTGCCGGATGCAGCTAAATCTAGGGCAAAACGGGCGCGATCGATCTCTTCGCGGTTGTCGGAATCGTGGCGCTTTTGCCCTTCCCGCAGGGTTCCGGCTAAGTCGAGATAAAACTTGTAACCTACCCAATCTGTGGCCTCGCGCAGAATTTCCTTGACTTCCGGGGACATCCACGCAGCGCCACCGGGCCCAGTACCGACGATCGCCAGTTTGCCGCGACTAATGCCGATCGCGCTTGGATCGATCGGTTCGGTAGCAATGGCGATCGCACAATTGAGCGCTAAAGTGCGATCGTGTCCGACTATTTGACTGTTTGCACCGGCGGCTATCAGCGCGATTTTGGCTGCCAGATTTTCGCTTGATTCTTCTATTGGACATCTCCTAAAAAGCTGATTTTGAACAGGCAAGATGTCTGTTTCACGAGAATTATGGGAGATGTCTATTGAGTCTAATTCTACAAGTTCGGATCGATCTAAAAAACGGACTGGGACTTGAAAATATTCTGAAACTGCTGCTAATAGCGGATTTCCTATGTCATCTTTTAAGGCAAAAAATCCGGCAATTGAAGCTGCTGCTAAATTAGTTTTTGCTAGTAATTGCTGCACGCAAGACACGGCTGATTCTGGCTCGATATTCGATGGGTTTATGAGGGAAATTGCTACAGTTGCTGGATGGTAAACTAAGCAATCGGCTGTTGGTACAATTGCTGTTTCGGTAATACGGATGGTTAATTTGGCGTCGGGGGCGATCCTCTCCGTTGGCGCAGCCCCCGTAGGGGCGGGCTGCGCTAACGGCAAATTGCTCTCCCAAAGCCAGCTAGCTTTGCCTTCTAGGCGTACTTTCGCCCCGGCGAGCAAATTTGAAATAAAAGTTTTCGCATCATCTGGATTGGCTAGATAATAGCCTTGGGGAGGACTCAGCAGCGCGGTGCGAAAACGGATATCTCCCGTAGTTGTGATTGCAGGTTGGACGCCGAGGGCTGCTGCAATCTGTCTCGCCAAGTCGTTGACTCCGTGCAAACCGCCCAGCAGCGGTACAACAGCGCTTCCGTCTTCTGCTACTGCTAAAACTGCTGGTTCGGCGCGTTTGTCTGATAGCAGCGGGGCGAGGGTGCGGATCAGGATTCCGGCGGCGCAGATGCCGATAATTGGGGTTTCTGTTGCGAATAATTCCCGCAATGTTTCGCCGAAGTTGCTAAATGTAATGTTTGTGTCGGAAGTGCGATCGGTTAAACCGTAAATCTGGGAACCTGGGAAGACTGCGGAGATTGTTTTGGCGATCGGTAGACTGTTTTGACCTAAGATAATTATTGCGGGAGGAAGTGGATTCACGGTTATAATTCTGGCTGTGTTTGGATTGGTTTGATTATTTTAATCTGTTCTTACTTCAATAAGCTGAAGTGCATTTGAATTGTAGAGTTAAGTTTGGTAAAATGCTTGTGGGGTAGGCCCGAAAGCCCGCACAAAAAATACAATTTAGATGCCGAACAGCTTAAGGCTTTTTTGATGAACCGCTTTCGTCGTGCATCACGTAAATGAAGAAGTTTATTTCTATGATTTTAGGTACTCATTTATTTTGTCGATCGCCCAATTGCGACTACAAACTTGATAAACTGGGGCTTGTATGGTAGATCAGGCAGTCCTGGACGCAAATTTTGATTTTTTACACTACCAATAGTCTAAGGTGCGCAGTGCACACCCTACAAATAGAGTTTGCGCGTCCAGGACTGTAAGATTTACGGCTAATCCTCGGAAACCCGGTTTTTTAGGGCAAATTATAGTATACAGAATAAACAGACTCTCAATTTACTGCAATTTAGAATGATCAAATTTTTAGGATTAGTTGTGTTTGGGATGATAATTGCGATCGCCTCTGTGGCTGTGGCGGCTCAACCTTTGTTTGTCGCTTATCCTCCGGCTAACCACAAAACTATAGCCGATCGCATTTTTTTGATCGGTACAGCCCCCCCAACGGGACAAGTATCGGTAAATGGCAACCAAATTTCACGCACCGCAGCAGGCCATTTTGCCCCGACTTTTCCGCTGCAAATTGGCGAAAATGTCTTTACCTTGCGCTACGAAAATCAGTTGGTCAAAATTAAGGTGACGCGCGAGTCAAATCAGCCGGAAGTCCCGGTAGGCTTGGCTTTTGCGAAGGATTCCCTGACGCCGAAAGTCGATGTGGCGAGTTTACCGGGGGAATATATCTGCTTTGGGGCGATCGCACCTGCGAATGCTACAGTTTTGGTAAAATTGGCTGGGGCCACTATTCCTTTGAAAGCTCGATCGCAAGTCGAACTCCCCGACAATAAATCTGTACTTTTAGGGGAAAATTCCCCGATCGCAAAAAGCGGCATGGAACAGTATCAAGGCTGTGCTAAAACCCCGACTAATTCCGCGTTAGAAAACAGCAAAAAAGTAGATTTGGGCGTACCCTTGTTTGAGCTAACCATCAATAATCAAACGATCGGTCAACCAGGGACTGGCAAGATTTCGATTCTATCTCCCGCCGAGTTGGAAGTAGCAGAAGTGACGGCAGAAGCGGGTGTTGCTCGCACCGGGGCGAGTACGAATTTTTCTCGGATGACGCCGCTGCCGAAGGGAACACGAGCCACAATTATCGGGCGGGAAGGTGAATGGATTCGACTCGATTACGGTGCTTGGATCAAAGCATCGGAGGTGCGAATTGTCAAGGATGCAGTGCCTCCGCGCTCGATTATTCGCAGCGCGCGATCTCGTCAAGTTTCTGGTTGGACAGAGGTCTTATTTCCCTTAGAAATACCAGTCCCTGTTACCGTCCAGGAAGGAGAAAAAACTTTTACCCTAACACTGTACAATACTACTGCTCAAACTGACATTATTCGGCTCGATGATGACCCAGTAATTTCGCGTTTGGCATGGCAACAAGTAGCGCCGCTGCAAGTACAATACACTTTCAATCTCAAATCTGCGCAGCATTGGGGTTATAAGTTGAGATACGATGGCACAACTTTAGTGCTGTCTTTGAAACACCCGCCAGTTCGATCGGACAAAATGCCCAATTCCCAAAAACAACCGCTATCAGGAATTAAGATTTTGATCGATGCGGGACATGGTGGGCCGCAGGATTCGGGGGGTATTGGGCCGACTGGCTATCGCGAGAAAACAGTGGCTTTAATTGTGTCGAAATTGGTGCGAACGGAATTGGTAAATCGGGGCGCAAATGTGGTAATGACGCGGGTGGAAGATGTCGATTTGGATTTGCCACCGAGGGTGGAAATGATTCAAAAAGAGGAACCGGCGATCGCAATTTCGATACACTACAATGCTTTACCCGATAACGGCGATGCGATTAATACTAAAGGGGTTGGCGCTTTTTGGTTTCACCCGCAAGCGCACAGTTTGGGAATGTTTTTGCACAATTATTTAGTTGCAAAATTGAACCGTCCATCTTATGGTGTATTCTGGAACAATCTAGCAATGACTCGTCCTACGGTTGCTCCGTCTGTTTTAATGGAATTGGGATTTATGATTAATCCTGAAGAGTTTGAATGGATTGTGAATCCGACACAACAGCAGAAGTTAGCAGAGGCGATCGCCCAAGGTATCGTGGAATGGTTTGCTTCTGTTGAATAATAGTTATTTTAACCCAAGGAGATTAATGTAGATGCTGAGTTTTAGTCAATCAAAAGCTTTCTTTATTGCGGCTGCATTTGCCACCTTAACTTTTTCACTTTACAGCTTTCCGGTTTTCGGCAAGCAGCAAACTCTCGCACCGGAAAAAGTAAAGGCTTTGGAGGGGAAAACTAAATGTTCTTTTATCAACGTCAAAAGTGGTACTGTTAACATTCGCAAAGGCCCTGGGAATAAGTACGCAGTTGTTGTTAAACTGAAAAGAGGAGATGGAGTTAGGGCTGTTAGCAGAGAGGGAAAATGGGTGAAAATTGCGGCCAGAAGTTATGGTAATCCTCCTAATCAAACTTTTGAAATTCTTGACGGTTGGGTGAACAATCAATATATCAACGGTTGTTCGGAAGACCAATTTGATATGTGGCGGCAATAGCAGGAGACGGCAGGAAATAGCAGGAGACGGCAGTGCCGTGTCCCTACCCAAAATAACATTGTAGGGACAAAGGCCAAGCCCATTAGTGTCAACTTAAGGTCAAACGTAGTTACAGACTGCTGTTTACCGCAGAGGCCAGATCCCCCCTAACCCCCCTTAAGAAGGGGGGGACAAGAGCATTCTCAAAGTCCCCCTTCTTAAGGGGGATTTAGGGGGATCGGGCCTCGGATAGAAGCGAGATTTATCAACGGTTATAGGCTTAAGTTGACACTAATGGGCACGTGCAGTCTCCTCTATGATTTCGGTGCAACCGGAATTCATATTAGATATTGTTTGTTAATAAAAGAAACCCCGACAATCGATCGCACATATATCAATTCTAGCTGCGCCGGCATGATATAGAAGAGACGGCATTGCTGTTTCCCGACAAGGATTAATCCCAGCCGAAGTCTCGATCGCACATTTGGGCTAGTCTTTGGTTGTGCGATCGATAATATGCCTTTAATTGCTCGTATACTTTCTCGCCCACGGGGGGATATTGGTTGGAATTGTACTTTTCGTAGGTTTCTAGTTGCTGTGGCGGCAAGTTTAGAAATTCTAATACGGTGTGGTATGTGCCGCAGGGATTTGTGTACAAGTCTTCGCTTTTGAGGATTAGAAGTTGTGATTTGGGAAATAGCTGCATCCACGCTGGAAGTTGCTCGGCGTATATGCCACGACTGATATAGGTGTGGTGTTGGTGCTCGTAACTGTAGTAATTTGGGCTCGCTAGGATTTTGGCGATTTCGCCTTTGAGTCTTTGGGGCTCGTGGGCGATCGCACTTTCGAGAGATAATGATTCGTATCCGATTTTTATATAGTAATGATAGTGGGAAATTGCGCGTTCTACTGGGTTTCTGAGTAGGGCGATTATTTTAACTTTGGGACTAAAATCGTGGATGCGCTGGGCGACGTGGGGATGAAAAATATAGTAGGGGCTGGCTTCTCCGGTTAGCTGGAATTCGCCGCTTTCGGGTTGGGGAAATTGGGAATAATACCAGTCGGGGGTTTGGTGGAAGTTGAGGTCGAAATAATGGATTTCTTTTTGGGCGGCGGGGGCGATTTGGGGATGTTGAATTAGGTAGTTGTACAGGGATGTTGTGCCGCCTTTTTGGACGCCGATGATGATGAATTCGGGGGGTTTGGAGGGTTGTTTCATGGGTGGGTGATGATATTTGGCGCTTCGTTGGTGTCGGTTTGGGCGTCGAACTGTTGATAAATATAGCTTACAGTCGAGTTGCGATCGCGCGATCGTCCAATTAAGTCGGCGGGGTTGTCGTTTTTTAGCATTGGTGTCAATTTAATGTCTTATGTAGTACCGGTCTACTGTCTGATCCCACAATCATCTCGATCCCCCCTAACCCCCCTTAAGAAGGGGGGGACAAGAGCAGCATCGGTCTGCTGTCTGATCCCACAATCATCTCGATCGCCCTTAACCCCCTTTTAACAAGGGGGACTTTGAACACTCCGGTTCCCCCCTTCTTAAGGGGGGCTAGGGGGGATCTAGACTCGGCTATAAGCGAGAGATACAAACGTAACCGGGAGAGCCTATTACACTTGTGATGAGAAAAGAGGGAAAAACTCATGACCGAATATCGATTAACACCCGCAAAGTACCGCCAGGTTCAGGTAGTGGTTTGTCTCAACCGCGTTCGATTAGACGGCTATGCCAATTCTGATGAGGCTTTGGCAAAGCTGAGCGAACTTGGTTACAGTCCACAATTGCGTTATGAATGGAATCCAGAGCGAGATGAATTTGATTTGTATGCCCTGATTCATGATTTGCCGCTAGATGAGTCGCTAATGACTGACGAAAAGTGTCAGGAGTTTTTTAGGTATTTTAGGCACAGTCAGATATATTCGATCGGCTGCGGACACGCTGACCCCGATTGGTTATTTGCTTGGGGCTTTAATGACGCGCGCCGTCACGCTACAGCGGAGGAAATTGAGCCTCTGCAAGCAAATGCTACCGCCGCTGCTTGATATTTGAGGAGACAAATAATGATGACTAACTTGAATTACCGACTGCTACCCCCGAAAGATGAGTACGTCCAAGTGTCTATCTATCTGAATCGGGTGCACTTGGATGGATATACGCCCGATCGCGCGATCGCACAATTGATCGAAATGGGTTATGCTCCTAGTTTGCAATATCAGTGGAATCCAAAACGCAACGAGTTTGATTTGTTTGCTGTGATTCACGATCGCCCGATCGCAGATTCACTGATGGATAAACAGGCTTGTGATGCTCTCTGGGCTGCTTTTAACGAATCTTCGCTTTACGTGATTGGTTGTGAGGCGGCCCAAAATCCTAATTGGCTGGCGGCACGCAGCTTCAACGATCCGCGCCGTCACGCTACAGCGGAGGAAATCGAGCCTCTGCAAGCAAATGCTACGGCCGCTGCTTGATAAGCACACAGGAGGATACGGCAGTGCCGTGTCCCTACGGGCGATCGCGCGATGGGGTGGGATGAGGATACGGCAGTGCCGTGTCCCTACGGGCGATCGCGCAACAACGGAAATTCGATCGCATTTTTATTGCCATTTTTGGGTAGGGAAACGGCACTGCCGTGTCCTAATTTCTCGATCGCACGTGGGGTATCAATTCCGGTTGTACCGGATTTGATAGAGGAGACGGCATTGCCGTGTCCCTACCGCGATTAATTGTAGGGAAACGGCAATGCCGTATCCTAATTTCTGCCGTGTCCTAATTTCTCGATCGCACGTGCGGTATCAATTCCGGTTGTACCGGATTTGATGTGACTTTGCCGCTGGGCACTGACAATCCGATCGAACTAGACTAGAGTGGAGTTCCCTAGCCGAAATCCTTGCGGGGTAAATCTTTTGGGGCAAAATATATCTGGTGTTGATAGGGTTGCGGGTTTGTCGGTTTTATTTTTTAGCCAAACTACACATTTTGTAAATTTGTGCAAGGGCTGATATGGATGTTGGGAAAAGTGGGAACAATGAAGATGGGATTGTACTGTTGAGCAGTA
>Ga0335395_10000072_pt1 | contig 69292 bp, 65 predicted proteins | sample MAT02_FD_205744 | JGI IMG/M metagenome (GOLD analysis project Ga0335395, IMG submission 205744) | Freshwater microbial communities from Lake Fryxell liftoff mats and glacier meltwater in Antarctica - MAT-02 (spades assembly) (version 2) ...
ATCAATTGATCAAATGAGAATACATCTGTTACAGATGTAATGTTGAAACTACTTGACATACGCAATCAATCTATCAATGTCACAGATACAATTGCAATCGGTTGGTCAAATGAGAATACATCTGTTACAGATGTAATGTTGAAACTCAAATTGATATTGATCAATCAATCTATCAATGTCACAGATACAATTGCAATCAATTGATCAAATGAGAATACATCTGTTACAGATGTAATGTTGAAACTACTTGACATACGCAATCAATCTATCAATGTCACAGATACAATTGCAATCAATCTGTCAAATGAGAATACATCTGTTACAGATGTAATGTTGAAACTATCAATCGCAATCAATCTATCAATGTTAATACTACTTGACATATACAATCGATATTGATTGATCAAATGAGAATACATCTGTAACAGATGTAATGTTGTAATCGATGGTGATGTATCACCTATTCTTCTCGTGCTTCAAGGAAGAAGATGAGGACCTCATTACTATATCCTGATGTATTTGATCTCCATCTTTCCTGGGTAAGAATTACATTACCTTGTGAATCCTTGTTATCAATGGAAGATAAGAGACGAGAATCAGTTATAGCCTGTCTACCACCCTTTGTGGATGTTATGAGCTTGATACTTGTACCATCTGCATTAATGATGACATGTGGGAATATACCTGATGGTGTAATGGATCCTGTACTGTTACGGACAAGTCTATATGCACCAAGATCCTGTAGGCGAGTAATGAGATCATTCCATGTGTATGTGACATCCGATTGTACACATACTTGTCTAAGGTTGATATTACCCAAGATATTACCTCCTGCCTGTATATTTGTGCGGAGAGCTTGTATGCAGACATCACATCTTCTTGATCCGTGATAGAATGTGTTGGCAGAGAAAGTACCTGGAACACATAGACCAGATACACACTGTAGGAGATTTGTGGCACGCACATCGTTAGCTATCTGTTGTGCAAGTTCAGGATCGTCTCTGCGCTGTTGTAGTATAGCATTATAGTATGTCTGATCAGGGCGATAACATGAACATACTGATGTGTACGTATTGTCAGGAGTATTCCTGCACAAGTTATATAACTGTGTATCTATACCTGGTCCCCTATTGGTGATAGCCCATTGTTGACAGTGTACATCATTGGTGAAGTCATCGAGTGTGGTACACTGTTGCTCTCCTCTAGCCTGTACATAGGGAGTATTTGCACGACGATAACAATTTACATTGGTACCTTCCCATTCGTTCTCATTGCAGACAGATACACCTCTTGGGCGATTGGCAGTGACAGCTTGTACATTATATTCAGGGAGGAAGTTATTCTGATCTCTCATAAGGTTTACAAACTGATTCTGAGAGAGTATGTATCTCTGTGTATCACTCAATTCTGGTGCTATCACATACATGTTCATGCGTATAGGAGAATTATCGTTACCGTTGTAGAACTCTACTCCGTCGTAGACAGCACCTACATAATATGATGTAAACGGTCTTATCGTCCAGTAACCACCCTGATTGAGTCTACGATCTCCATAGCTAAATTCATACACTCCATCTTGCAATGATTGCACCTGGAAGTATAGAGCACCCTCCACATCTGCAGTGAGTAACCATCTGTTTGACTCTCCCTCAGACCATGACACAATGTATGCACCTGTTCTGTTAGGTGCAATATTTATTACGACATCAGCATTGAGAGTACCCATATCTCGATACTGTAATGTCCAATCATTGCCTCTTTTGTATAGATAGAACGGTGCTGGACTATTCTGTTTCCATGCAAACGCTCCTGTGACAAAGGTAGTACCACCGAAGGAATCAACAGGGGTGATCCATCTGTCATCCCAGAAACCATCAGCTATACGCCTGTATAACACAATATACCTATTTGCCTCAATGATGCTCCATGCCTCTTCCCATGAACGCACTGACCATAGGAGATCATTACGATCGGGAGAATCTGTCTTCATGTTCGCCCACTCACTTCTCCATTCCCATATGGACACACCCCATGTATTCTGTATAGCACTGAGTGTAAGAGGTTCTGCATCTGGATTAGAAGTGAATATAAACACATACTCTTCATTCTGCAATTGCTTAGACGAGAGGAAGAACGTCTTGTCATCTGTCAAGTACAGGATATCATCCTCGAGATAGAGAATTGTACGTACGGAATTTCTTTGATCAGTGATGTTGGCCATATATCCTGGGTACCCGTCTAATCGTGCGGATAGGGAGAGGTTGAGAGATCGAGTTATATATCCTCCTCTTGTCTCAACCTGCAAATATGACATTTACATATGGTATATTATCATATATACTATATTATTTGTAGTGCATGTAAATGAGTAGAATTTCATATGATTATATACGCACATATAATGTGACTGCATTGAGTGTCACAACCGATGCAATTAATGTGAGTGCAAATAAGAGCCTTATATTCTCTTGTCCTGATCAAGATATTCTCTTAGTACACTGTACGACTGGTCAGTGTCCAATCACACTCCCAACAATAAGTAGTTTACCACTTGATATGAGTGCACAGGGAACCTTGACATATAATATTAACGGCGATGTATGTCCTGTCACATTCAATCAATTGGCTGCGCTCCTTAACATTGGAGGAGGTATTACACCTGAGCAAGTATGTGACATTGTCACACAGGATGAGTGTATCGATCGCATCGGAGAGGCCCTCCTTATCAACGACGCATTCATTGAAGGAGTGAGTGTGATTGTCGAGGGTCTCATACCCACCACGGCAGAGATATGCGAGGCACTCACAACAGATCCAGACTGTGTAGAAGCAATCAATGATATCATTGTCTTCCCACCACTCGATGCAGATGAAGTGTGTAATATCGTCACCACTGCACCATGCCTAAACCTTCTCTGTACAGCACTCACAACAGATCCAGACTGTGTAGAAGCAATCAATGATATCATTGTCTTTCCAGAGCCACCTCCTTTTGGCCTTGCATTTGCAAACTATCTATACTGGGATGGTACAGAGTATGTATCAGGAGGAGGACTTAACGGTTTCATTCGGTTAGGAACATTTGCAGGACAGACTCATCAAGGTAAATCATCTATTGCAATCGGTCTAAATGCAGGTAATGCAAATCAAGGTAAATCATCTATTGCAATAGGTCTAAATGCAGGTAATGCAAATCAAGGTAAATCATCTATTGCAATAGGTTCAGTTGCAGGTACTAGCAAACAAGGTAAATTATCTATTGCAATCGGTCTAAATGCAGGTAATGCAAATCAAGGTAAATCATCTATTGCAATCGGTGTAAACACAGGTTCAACAAGTCAAGGCACTAATGCAGTTGCCATCGGAGATAACGCAGCTACTAGCAAACAAGGTCAATCATCGGTTGCTATTGGTACAGGTGCAGCTACTAGCAAACAAGGTTTACGATGTGTCGCTATAGGTGCAAATACAGCTAGTAGTGGCCAAGGTAATGAATCAATTGCCATTGGTGCATTTGCAGGTGGAATAAACCAGGCAACAAGATCAATCGATATACGTGCAAGTGCCGATGCATACACTGTGTCAAATTCTGGCCTATACATATCTCCCATACGTAAACTTATCAATCCAGAACCTTCACCACCCTTCACATTGTGGTATAATCCTACCACGAGAGAGGTATGCTACAACCCAGGAACAGTGTAATATTGTATCTGTTACAGATACGGAATTTTGTATTGATACACCTTATACCTTTGCTATGAAATGGATATACCTGATATACAATCAATAGTAACCGAGTATCTACCTATCGATGATAAGGTTAATACTCTCTTTGCAATTGGATCCAAGGATAGCTTCTTCAACGATATAATATCATATCAAATCCCTCTATCTGATGTACATCGTATTCTGTATGTAGAGAAACAGAGAAGAGAGAAACTACATCCATACATTGGCTCAAGAGAGTATAAGCTAGTATCTCTCCTTCGTAAACACATTACATCTTATTGGGAGATCAGAGTAAAGGATGTACCTCACGTTCTCATAGATGATACTGGCATCACAGATGAGATGCTATCTCCCTTTGAGGAGGAAGGATTCAAGTTTGTAAACGATGAACATCAAGTATGCATACACATCATCGAGGGAGATAACCCATCTGCCTTCTATAATCGCTTCATTGAGATTGATCTCCTTCTTCCTGTAACAATTGATAGCACGAAGAGAGTAAACAGTACATGTTATACATCGTACTGTAAGTATTAATATGTTTGTAACAAACATACTATGTGATCTACACATCAAACGTTGTGGTTGGTACAACGCAACCAATAGGAGGATACTGATCAAGTATCATGTTTATACCTTTGATAGCTTTCATCTTCATAATGGATCTCCTAAGGAGAACACTCTGTACACCCTCACATACATTGAGTGCATGACATAATAATACAAAGTCAGATCCTGGTGCAAGAAGATCGTCTATCACCGATGACACATCCTTCACGTTATCATCGTCTATTACCCTTTCACTCCTTAACCATTTCATGATCTCTCCTTTTGTACATGGTAATGGTGCTGAATCCTTTCCAACACCATGCCTATACTTTGGATCATACCTAAGGAACTCTGATGCTACACAGATAGGATCATCATCGAGAACAAGGGATCCTTCTATGATATTCTCCTCTGTGAGATTCATCACTACTGTATTCTGATCTACAGGAATGTCTCCCACATACATCATTCCTGCAACGGTTGTGTCAGCAGGTGATCGAGACTGTAGATAGTATACGTCTACATCAAACTCTGAGTTCTCATATGTACCGACGTGTATTGACCATGGAGACTGTGGGTCATCATGTTTGAGAATAGCATAAGCAAGGAGTATCTCTAAGGACGGAGATGGGTTACATTGGTGAATAATGATGGTTGGGTCTCCTCCTCTTGCCACATCTAGCCATTTCTTTGACCTTGCACCACTATCAGTATATGTTTCCCATGCTATCATTCTGAGTACGAGTACAATATACTTATCATTGAGGAGATCTGGTCGTGATTGCAACTGATCTATCACTTCACCTGTGTGTATGAATTTCATTTTCTATGGGAACAAATGATGACATCTTCTATACTTGTTACAAGTATATATATATCTCTATCGATACGTACTACTCTTTGCCATAACCATAATAGGTGTAATGAAGTGTAGCTATGTGTCGACAAAGCTAATTGCGTTGAAGTGATTGCCTCGGTACATATAAGCAATAGGCATTCCAAGATCTACTAGGAATGCTTCCTGTATGTTTGGATACAGATACGATGGAAAGATGTATGATATTGAGAGTATGAAACTCTGATTGCTTGTGAAACGAAAGGGAGTGTTATTGGCTATTTGAAGATACCTCTCTATGAGGGTTGCATCCTCATCTGTATATTTCTGTCGTATATTGATGTTCGCAGTGCTACTACTCCTGTTAACCTCGATAGGAATGAGAGGACGATTATATGCATTGGCAACGTATGGATCGTACTCATTACCTCCCCATACACACTCATTACAATCTCTCTGTCCTTCTGTACATGGTTTCCTCAGTAGCTCAGTAAACAGGTATCCAAACTCTATAGGATCTCTACGATATTGTTCGACATACTTACCATTACCACAACCTTGTATATACTGTTTTGCAATGAATCCTACACTGTCATCTTCAATGATTGCATCTGCAATAGAATTCCTCACCTCGATGTTGTCAGCACCAACATTATGACCGACACTACAGAAGTAGCAATTACCCTGTGTTGATTCCTTGATTAACTTCATGCGAGGGAAGAGATCACCAAGTACATAACCTGCACTATCGGGAGGAATACTCATTTGTCCAACCGATGCAGATATAAGGTATGTGAGTACTCTCTGTGTAAGGACATTGGGTCGAGGTCTCGTACGAGATAGATATTGGATGTACTGTGGAAGTACATCATGTGTTATGTAATCTGTGTAAGCATTGAAGTGTGGACTATCGAAGAATTTCAGATCCGTTAGGTTATTCCTATCGAGCTCTATATCTGTAATAGTCACATGTATATTCAATAGGTTCTCTCTAACCATACGATTACTCAACCATCCAGCTATTGCCTCAGAAGAGAACTGTCTTAGAAGATTCTGTGACAGTGGTTGATATACAGGTCTCCTCAATGTCATCAATGTATTGATGTCCATTTGTTATTGTCATATACTTGTTACAAGTATATAGTGTGTTTATTGCCTGAATGTATTCAGATCAAGCTCAGAAGTATAACCAGAGATGTCATCATGCAGTGTAAAGTATATGGGAATGTTGAGTTTCTGTATCTCGTTCATAATGATGCCTCGAGTATCAAGACCCACAGATGTAAATGCCTCATCGAGGAGCATAAGTTTTCCATCTGTGTACTTCGTCAATACCATCATAAGGATGAGACTGAGTCTCTTTCTTTCCCCTGTAGACATAGACTTGACATCTTCAAACACTGTACCACCATACTCAACATTGATGTCAAATGATGGTCTTATCCCACCTGTAGATGTCTCCTTGCCAGGAGTAAGGGTAATGTTCATAGTATCGTCAAAGAAGCACTTCCCTAGAGTACATACGTCATACTCAATCTCCTTCAGTTTCTCTCCCACATACTCATTGTATGCACTTGCAAGTATGTGTTCAAGTTTGTGAGAGTCAATGACTCGTGCGTCTACCCTTGTGCACTCAGATTGGCTATCCTCTAATAGTTTCTTATGTGCAGTGTATATCTTTTGTACGCGAATCCTCTCTCTTAACTGTCTCACGGAGAGTAAGTCTTCCTGATGCTTACTGATCTGTTGATCAAGTTCATCAATGTACTGATTTGCCTGTGATAGCCAGGAGAATTGACTCTCTATCTGCTTAATCTGGTCAGATATGGTCTTGCGAGAGTACTCGATAGAGTTTGCCTGTGATATCTGCAATGAGAGAGCTCTCATACGTACATCATACGAGAGCTTCTCCTCCGCAGTGATGTACTCTCTTGTATCAGAGGATACAAGCTTGAGTTCCTTTTCTGTAATATCCTTGTCCTTGTGCAGTCTTAGATAGTCATGTAGTTTTGACCTGTAAGACTTCAATTCAAGAGTACGCAATGATATCCCTTTGATCTTCTGATCCTCTCTCTGTAGAATATCCTGATATTTATTGTACGATTTGACAAGTCTCTGCTTCTCATCTTCGAGCTTGTCAACGATCATGCGTACCTTCTGTACATCACCAGATGTGACGTTGTGCTCGACATTGCGCATCTGTGTATCCCCATTATATTGCACAAGCTTATCTGTGTGTTGGAGCTTACTGTTACAGCATGGGCACTCCAGTATGTCTTCAAGCTTGTTATTGTAGTCAATATCCTGTAGAGCCTTTTCGTATGCAATGAGGAGAGACGATTGCTTATCGTACTTATCACTGACGTGCTTGATCTTACCATCGAGCTCAGACGTAGAGTTTGCAATGACAAGGAGTTCATCGCATACGCTGATGATGTGGTTACATTCCTGTGAGGACAAAGATTGATGACCAATCGAGTTCAATAGTGTATCAATGAGTGCACACTGGTTAGATAGTCTACTCTCAAGGAACTTGATATTACCATCTTTCGTCATGGAGTTAACGGTGCTCTGTGTAATCTTACATCGGAGATCATGTACTTCCTGTTCAAGAGGAAGTGTGTCTATTGGTGCTGGAAGATCAGAGAGTTGAGTATTACAAGTATTGTACGATGATACGATCCTCAGTGCTTCATCCTTCCTTTCCTTTGTACTGTTTATGCGAAGGACGATACTCTTCTCGTCAGGAACAGAGGACACATCCAGTTGGGTAGACTCCTTCAGCCATTGGTTTGATTCCTCAAGAGCGTTGAGAGAAGATTGTGATGAGAGTATCTTATTCCTTACCTGTGATAGACTATACTCGTCATTGCGACGAATATCGATAAGTCTACCCTTGTACTGATCATACTTTCTTGCATCTGGAAACACAAGAGAAGTGAGTTCCCTCTTCTCTGCAGGCGATGCACAGATAAGAGGATGTGCTGACTCTGCACGAAGATATGAAGCCATGAGGAACATATCGTGCTGTCCAAAGTACTCGTCAATCTTTGCCTGTGCTAGATCTCCATTGTATTGCTCGTCTCCTATGAAGACGGATACACTCTTCTGTCCTGTACGGTGTATCTGCATCGTAGGATTGACCTCAAGTATTACCTCTGTCCTTACATGGGAGGACACATCGTTGATAGACGCCTTAGGTTTTACTGCACGAACCTTACCATAGAGACACCAGTATATGGCCTCAAATATTGTACTCTTACCAATACCTGATTCTCCAGTGATCTTTGTGATATCATTTCCAAGGTCAAAGGAGACATCGTTCCATTTGCGAAACGATGTTAGTTTCAGTTTACACATATTCACGGATAGTGATTTTTAATGATGAGTATGCAAGGGTATTCTTGCAACCATCATAAATGAGTGATTCGGATTACACAATACAGATAATCATTCTTACAATCTCTGTCCTGAGCTTGATTATTGCGTGCTTTACACCCTGTATGACTGCATTGACGAATGTGATCATGTTTGGTGGATTTCGTGCTATACGTGATAGAATGGCTCCACCTGCTCCTGTTACAGCTATCAACTCAGAGAGTAAACTTGTATGTCAATTCCAGAATGATTCCCCTATATAGATACCTGTTACAGGTATGTTAACGGAGATGTCTCTGCAGGTCCTTGATCATTTGCTGGTGTAGGTCGTGCCATTGGCTATCATCGTAGAGTCTGTCTCCACCATTATCGATATCCTCTTGGTACCAGTCGATACGTCTCATATCATCAAGGTGATAGTCTAGTTCAACATTGAGTGAACGCATAGCAGTTTCGTGTACCCATGTTGTTACACTCTGTGGAGATGAGTTCCTCATCAATGACTCAATCTTTCCACGTGTCTCCTTCAATTCTCGTTGATATATCAGTCTATACACATCTATCAGTGCTTGCCATCTGTCTCGTGCAACATGTTGATACTCATTGCGTGACGAAGAGATCATTATTTACTTGATTTACATACCTGTTACAGGTATATATTATATTGTTGTTCACTTGCTTCGGAGCAGGGAGATGACGTCACGCAACTCTTTATTGTTGAGAGAATCGGCTACACTATGTATAATCTCATAGTATATGTCTATCATGAGTTGCTAGTGATCGTTCTCATACACAGAAGAATATCCTCAATGCTATTGTTTCTCAGGACATCCCACACGTGATCCACATAGAAGAGGTTGAACTCTGTACACATCCTTAATATTCCCTTGACGAAGATATCATATATAATATATATATTCTTCATGGAGGAGACACACATATCTGTAACAGATATATTACTTTCCCTGATAGAAGAGTACACGGTTCGTAACAGGATCATAGAAGAGAGGCACAAGACCCTTCTTATCTGTTGTATAGCCGATGTCATGGAAGAGAACAGCACCGTTAACAGTGAGAGACAGGGGTGCAACCTTGTGAATGCCACCCTCTTTCTCTACGCTTGGTTGCTCTGGGAGGTTAAAGCTATTTCCGATGTGTAGGGTTTGCACAGTTGATCCCACTTTCGTTACCTCAATGGGTGTGCTTACATTGCTTTGTGCACTGATCATGTGTGTAAGCTGTTTGACTGCAGCCTGTAAGTCACGAATCTGTCTATCTTGGTTATTGATCTTGTTCTCGTACGAGTGAGTGGCTTGTAGTGCCTTTGATGTGACGGTATTAGCATGTGTGGCGCTCTCTTTCTCTGCTGCAAGGAGCTGTTTCTCAAGGCCCTTCATGGATGACTGTACACTGTGTAGCTCCTGTTGTAGAGACTCTACCTTCTCTGCATGTCTCGATGAGTCAGTGTTGAGCGCCTCAATCTTCTCATCCTTCAAATTGTTAGACTCATGACTAACCCTCAACAGTCTCTCTGACAAGGAGGATATCTTCAGATGTGACTCCTTCTTTGCATCAGATAGAAGTCCCTTAACTGATGATATCTCTTGCCTCAAATCAGAGATGTCGTTCTTGTGCTTTCTCTTTAGATCATCGATCGGTTTCAGTGAGCTACACGTTGTCTTTACGGGAGGAGATGTCTGCTGTTGCTTCTTTATAGGTTTCACACTCTTCTTCAGATCGAAAGGTATGGCGCCAACACCAAGTTCACTTTCATGTAGTTGTTGTCTTGTCTTCTTCAGAGAAGAGCTATGATTCATGGATTGAAAGGTTGTCATTTGATTTGACATCAAAAATCAAATACTGTTAATTGTTGTGACAACAATTGATGCCTTCATTGACGTAACTGCACCAAGACAGAAACAGAGATACATAATTAGTAATATGAATTTGATGTCCATAGTAAAAATGGATCAATCGAGGTTTATATCTAAGATCGTCGAGAGGTCCCTATTTGACTACTATTCTCAGGGTGTACTTGCTCCTCATGCATTTCCCTTGAGGTCAAGACATGACTATAATGGTGATAGAGTATATCAGGACGTAGATAGTGACCCTCTTCGTGATGATGATGAGGATTTGGTTGAGGAACGTGACGCTGTAAAGGATGCAGTACTCAACGGTATGGATCCCTCTGGGGTATCTGCGGATGTCAGGAAGTTCTGGTCATGGTCAGATGCTGAGGCAGTACTCTCCTCCACAAATGCTATACAGAGCGATCACGGTCTTAACGATTTCATTTCCCAGTTCAAGGACAACATATATCGAGACGGAGAGAATGATGTAAGCATTAAGGCTGCCAAGATTACATACCCTCATAATGACATTGCGAAGAGGCACAACATCATTTCTCCCCATCCATCAATGACAGATGATGAGCTGAAGAAGTATGTGTGGCCGATGTCATATCTGAACAGGACTAACGAGAGTTATATGGCCGCACTCTGGATTGATGTTGGAGAATCAGATATTGACTTCACAGAACAGGACGATTATGGCAACTTCGATGTTCGAACCACGACCAATACTTACTGGCGCCGCGTAATGGATCTCCCTATACAGATAGGAAGTAACAGATGTAACCTTGCAGTAATGAGATCGTATCTCGGAGATGACACATTCGATGACGTACACATGATGACATGGGGAGAGCGAGCAAGGCAGTTCCTAGAGGGATACATTGATGCCAATATTCGATGGGAACCTCTTGTACCCGATGGATACTTCATCATCAAGGGAAAGATGAAGAGGATCAATATCTCTGACAAACTCATGATGAATATGTCCTACGTAGTCAAGCAATCGACATCGGCAGAGTATGGCAAGCGTAATCTTACTCCCGTACGTGAAAGAGCTGTAGAGGTAAGGTCCGTACGCACTGATCTCGGTCTTGCATATCTTCGCATCATCCTTATTGCGCCCAGTAAGGACGAACTCAAGCCACAGAAGGGTATGAACCTTGATGTGTTCAAGTTCTATAACTCAACATTGCAAGTGATGATTGATAAGGAGTTTATGGAACCCATCAATCTGTTTGACCTAGTTCGTGGATATGGTGTTGTTGTCCTTGGCATGACTGATACTGACCAGCCAATGAATGATCTCCTCGATTGCTTGCGTGAATACAGTCATAACGATAGAGAGATCATGCGTATTGCTATTGTCTCAAAGGCAAAGGCTGGTAATCAGGATGTACAAACTGTCATCAACCAGTATCGCAGAGATATGTTAGCCTCACAGAACAGAGGCATCGACCAGCAAGATCAGTCCAATCAGGAACTGATAGCAAAGATGAGGAGAAAGTTATTACCTCATTGTGAGACTGGCGATGTAAGATATCCATCCGAAGAGGACATACGTGAGTCATACAATGCGAAGATCAAGTTCCTGGCGATGATGATCATCGATCTCATACTCTGTGTTACGTACAAACAGGGATCAAAGGAGTACAGGAAGGAGCCTACTGATCGTAAGGACTTCTCCTATAAGAGATGGGAAGCATATGGTCATCGCCAGAGAGATCACATTCGTAGCATGCTTGTCCCTCGCACACAGTTTAGGGGCAGGTCAACAGAACGAGAGCAATACTATGGTACAGTGTCAATCAATAGCATGGATAAGGCAGCTAAGCAACTCATTGACTTCATGAATCGCAACCAGTGGCCCGTGAAGTATCGTCTGGGTGGTACATTCAAGGCGAAGAAAGATGAACACAAAGATGGTATCGTTGACGATGTACCCAAGTACAACCTCATATCAATGATTGACTCATTGCGTACGGTCAAGATCTCCACCAAAGGAGGACCCAATACATCGAGTATTCGCCGTGTTCAAACATCTCAATGGGGGCAACAATGTCCTGCAAACACTCCTGAGAACGCTAACATCGGTCTGAACAATAACATGGCAGAGACCTGTCTCATCACCAATGATCTATCACATGTAGAGAAGGACTCTCTCGAAGACGTACTATCTAGCCTCTATCCATCTGAACTATCACAGGGAGGATATCTCCTTGAGGTAGATGGTAATCCTCGTGGTTATGTCACTTCCCAATCATACGATGTCCTCAAAGACGCACGAAGAAGTGGACAGATCAACATTGGCATCGGCATTGCACGCCATTACAGATGGTCAAAGGAACTACCACCAGGTATTCCTGTCATTATTGTACGCACATCACATGGTCGTCCTATCTTTCCCGTATTTGTCATCGATCAATCGTATGAGAAACTACAGAAGATCCTATCTCTCACTGAGAGAGAGATCGATGATGCAGTGGAAGTTGATGGTCATAAGTCATCATTCCAGTACCTGATAGCTGAAGGACTCGTACAGTTTATAGATGCATATGAGCTTGTCTTCAATGCCGTGGTTGCCCCATGGATATACACTGTTGCCACAACTTATGATACAGATGGTACCATCCCGTACACACATGCAATGATCAAGCCAGGACATATCCTATCACAGGCAAGCAACTGTCTATCCTTCATCGAGCACAACCCTGCAGCAAGAGGCACGTATGCAACACAACATGTCAAGCAAGCTATTGGACGACCATTCTTGCATCCTGAGGATAGATATGACCATGAGACAAACTATCTGTTCAACCCTGAACCACCACTCATCACAACGGATACTCTCAGGAGACTGCTCTATCCGCCATCACTGTACCAGCCAGAGGGAGGTATACAGCCAAGAGATGTGGGCATTGGTCGCAACGTCAACATCATCTGTATGTCATTCGATGGTAACAATGATGACGGTCTAATCATCTCACAAAGTCTGTACGATTCTGGCGTATTCGATGGCGAACACTTCAACATCACCACATCCGATAGGAGTATAATACCGTCGAGTGTAGATGCGTACGATTGGCTCATCGATGGTGATACCAAGAAAGATATACGTGACGACAGAGGACAGGGTATTCCCGATCCTGATTTCTCCGCCAGTGTAGTTGTACCGTATGGAGACCCTTACATCGTGGATGTACCAGAGGAGATATTCCTTGACAGAGAGAGTATACCTATGCTATCCATAGATGGTCAGAACGTATACGAGCTTCGCCCTGGAGAATTGTACCTACAGAATGGCTTCTACACTCCGTCAATCATCACATATCTGGGCAATAACACGAATCAAGAGAGTCAAAGTATCGTCCTCCCTGGTGATCAACCGATCAATATACCCAATAGAACCATTGTGCAGGTTGATAAAGGACAGAGGATTCGCAGACTTGCCCTAGCGTATGTTAACGACGAGAGGTATAACGAATACAGGAGAGGATCTCTCAATAGGCAGCACCGACCGACAGTTCTGAACTATGAGCAGCTACTCGGTGATCCAGGCATCATTGATACGAGATTCATCTCGCGTGTTGATGTGCCCGTGTTGGACGGGACATGGTATGCATCATCTGAGGGACAGCCTATTCCTCGTACTCAGTTACCTGGCATGCTCATGCCTACTCGTAGTGGTCGCACTGCTACTATCCGTCCCCGTAGACCAGCAAACAGAGGAGATACTGCCATCAAGATTATGAAGAGGAAGGACGGTACCTTTGACTCTGAAGTAATCAATCCCAAGGGAGAGAAGGATAGGTTTGAAATCACTCATGGTGTAGTTGACGGCATAGGGAGAGGTACACCAATGAAGATACGTAGCTCCATGCCTATAGACATCAAGCCTGGTAACAAGTATGCAGCACTATATGCACAGAAGAGTGTAGTTGCATACATTGCTCCTAACAGTCAGATGCCCAAGGCAAGATGGTACAATGAAGTGCTTGAACGATGGGAGGAAATGACCTTCGATGTTGTGTTCAATCCTCTGTCCTTCCCATCTCGTATGACTATAGGTATGGAATACGAGATCTTCATTGCTGGTGTGTTGCGATATCTCTACGGTATTTCTGTAGACGACACAACACTCGGAGAGATGTACAGGAGTAACAGGCAAGCATTCGACGAATATATGAATATGACCTATCAGGTGAGAAATGCAGCTACTCTCATCGATGAACTATCAGACAGTACTTGTTTCGTATACAACAACGAAGACAAGTACTTCAAGTGTAGAGATCTTCGTGCTGCACTTGGTATTCCCTCCACTGGTTTGTACGATGTCTATCTTCGTGCTGACCAAGACACAGAATACACCGTCAACAGTGCATCTGAACAAGAGATGAACAGTGTCGTAAGAGACCTTCCTGATCATGCAGAATGGACTAGACGCATTGAAACACCAATAGTGTGCGGTACAGTGTATTATGTTGCACTCCGTCATCTGGTAGATAACAAGAGAAGAGCACGTGGTTATGTTGGTCGTAAAGATCCTATGTCACTTCAACCAGTCAAGGGACGAAGAAAGAATGGTGGTGCAAACACTGGTACGATGGAGACTGATGCATACAAAGCACATGGTGCAGGAGGTATGTTACTTGAAAGACTATCCCGAGTCTCTGACCATAAGCAGTTCCTTAAGTGCTCTCTCTGTGGTGGTCTTGTATCACGTATCGGTACAAATAACACTTTCCGTTGCGTTGATTGCCAGAAAGTATTACAGCCACAGGAAGTCATTGAGCACGATACTGTCAACTCTTGGCAACTATTCCGAAACTATCTGCGTCCTCTTGGCATCGAAGTATATGAAACCTTCGAGTAAACACTATATATAATTATACCTGTTACAGGTATAATCTAACAGAGAGGATACTGGGCAATTACATCCTTTGCAACATTCCTGTCAGCTGTATTGTTAATGGCTATGTTGAAGCAACCATTCTATCAATGATAGATTGATTTACATGAGGATAGTGCTGTCTAATCGACAATATCATTCAATAGAACATTCACAAGTATTATTGAAGGTAACGAATAGATATACATAGAATTGTATCTGTTACAGATGTAGTGTATACTCTATCATCGAAGAATTACATCGTTGTACACTACAACGTGAATGATTCAGCGTGAAGATTTCCCGTGCTTTCCTAAAGTTTCACAATCGATTGTTATAACAAATTATTGCAAGTATATGGACGTATGTAAGTATCGAATAAGGGAGATATGTGTTATTCTTTGAACATTACAGTAGTGTTACCAACATGATATGTACAGAATATATATCTATTGTAAATGACACTCAAATATACAAAGATACCTACACCATCTTTGAGGAAGGAAGGACCAGTGAACATATTCAATATGATATTCAAACCACCTAGTAATCCAAATCATGACACGTTCAAGAGAGCTCTATACTCCTATAGGGGCAACTAATATATCTGTAACAGATATATGCATCATTGCACCAGTTGTGTATGTATGTGATTGTGTATCGTTGTAGATGCACACTGTATGTGTTGATCAATCATTGCACACGAATATCCTACAATCGGAATATGAACACATGATCTACCCTTGAGAGTGAGCTTGTCTCTGAGTGTTATGATGAAGTCTGTAATATCCGCAGGACCTCTCACTAGTCCTCCAATGTAATTGAGAGTACCAGACCGAATAATCAGTGTAGATGTTGAGAGACTATATTCTCCACTTTGTATGTGTATACTCAATGGTTCAATGCCTCCAAATACAGGTATATGCAATCCTGTACCAATGAGACTGATACTCTTGTTGAATATTAACATTTATATAATGTTACTTATGTATAAGAAAATGAACATCAAAGTATATGTAGTTGTTACTGAAGAATGTTACGGTGGTGGCTCTCTTGTTCAAGTATTCTTGAGAGATCATACAACGATACTATCTATTACAGATTAACCACATCAGAGAAGGAGGTGTGAGCCTGTAATCGTACTGAGAGACAGAGACAATGTGAAAATCATGCACGAACTGTAGAGAATGTTGGTCCTGGAGATGCAAGATGTCACATCTATAGTACGGCTATAAACCAATGATATACCTGTAACAGGTATACTAGTTAAATATCTTTCTAATCTTATCCTTGATAGACTTCTTATGCTTGACTACTGGTATAATTGAGAGACCGATGCAGACACCATCTGATAGGTATGTGTTTATCTGGTATCGACCATTAGATACGGGAATGTCTAACCTTTGAGTATCAGAGATGATAATTGCACCATCTGCAATGTTGAGGAACCCAACGAAAGAGTCATACCCATGGTTGACAAATCCTCTATGTAACACTTTGTGACGGTTATTCTGTAGTACGTAATCCCAATCACCATTCATTGCATCGATAGAGAGTGTCTGTTCACCAGATGCATCATCAATCTGTATCTTTCCTGTATCTATAGTGAATGCAGGTACGTTATCATTCACTACAGGAGCAGATGGTAGTATTGGTACATGAGAGATGCTAGGTTTAGTATCCTTAGATATGATCCAGACATTGTGTCGAGAACCTTTGATCATGACAATGACATTCTCCTTAGTGGTTGATTTCGTGTACACATCCTGTCCAGTTTGGTAGTCATCCTTCTGAAACCCAAATACACCCAATTCATCCACATTGTATATGTCATCTGTCTCAAATCGTTGATGACCGGGGACATCACTGAATCCAAACGATTTCTCAATTGACACTTCAACGGTATCAACGATGTACTTCCTGTAGAAGGATATGGTCCTCTTCTCTACACATACATTCGTGTTACTGATCTTCTTTATATCAGATACTGATATATAGTCCTTCTTGATGATGATGAGATTGTGTTTTGAGATGTCAATGTTCTCCATACGATTTTAGACATCAGAGATATCTTTACATTGACAATGTGTTTTACCATGCAATCAAGTGGAAGAAGGATATCTACTGCACAGAGTGAGGAACTTGAGAGATATATAGGAGTGCAACACAACTTTCCTGACCCATATCATATATACCTTCATGTCAACGATATATCAACGGACGAGGGAAAGGTATCTCCTATAGTTCGCTTCATCATCTACTCGATGGGTAAGAAGAAGGTCATCCTTGCAGGAACATATCGGAACTACACACAGAACCTATCACTGCAGTTCAACATATCTCATGGAGAATAGAATTAATACAAGGATGTAAGATATTGATGAGAGTCTCATATAGATATATCTGTAACAGATATACATTTAACTGAATGGATTATCCCATTTGAGTGCTTTACTATCGTTCTCAAACTTGATAGATGGTGTTTGTGTAAGGTCTTCATCGGAGTCATCTCCTTCTATCATGCTGGTGAATATGCTACCCATATCCGTTCTCTGAGTACCAAATATACGATGGATATTATTCATTGCATCCTTTCCCTTCTCAAGTATATCCTTTCTCTGCTCCATGAGCGTTACCAGTGTATCAATAGACAACTTGAGAGAGTTCACACTCTCAATGAGTGTGTCCATCTTTGTGTTGATGCAATCAGTTGCAAGTTTGTCCTGGTCCATTTTCCAGAGAATAAATGTTTATCTCATACTACATTCTCGCTGTTAGAGATAACATATGTGTTGGAGAGAAGGTATACTACGATAAGGCAACTGCTATTAAGAACATAGTCAATGTTGTAACAAACGTATTCGGAGACAGTGAAGGAGATGTCATCAGATCGCATAACACAGATATATACTTCTCTGAATTCTGTGTATTCAAGCATAGAACAGGGGATATAATCTTCCTTGAACAGGCAAAGGACACTGTAATTGATATCCATACTTACATCGGTTGTATAGTACGATATGTAAATATGTACTGATAAGAAATGGAATGTGTCCTGGGACTCATATCAGAATATACAGGCATGAGCACACACCTTTCTCATGTATGCCAGTCCTGGAGAGATATACTTGTTGAGTGTGATACACACATTATATCGAATACACTATCTACATCTGACAGAATTAGAGTAGCCATTGATCATGGCGACACCGAGACCATACGCATGATCACAACAGTGTACACTCAGAACATTCCTATACCATGGGAAGCATTCACTCCAATGGTAGATAACCACATCCTTGCATGGTATTTCTCATTCCGCCTACGAGATGGTGACGAACTCAATAGGTTGAGAGAGATGTATATGTGTGCAGATCATTACTGTAGGAATCATGTACTACGATTTGCACATGAATACTCAGCATTTGATGTACAGCGAATACTCAAGGCAGGTACCATTGACAACGTATGGGGATGGTTAGATGAACGATCAAGACACAGATTTAGAACACTTCTAAGTGAGATTGTGGACTCCTTCTACATGATCAATCCCTCAGAGAAGACACCAGTCATCATAGCTGAACATGTACCATTGCCCAGTGTGAATATACCATGGTTGCATCACTATGGATTCTTCCCAGGCGACAACATCATACCACTCATCATCAGTGACGATGTTGCTGCGTTCAAACAGCTGTACACAGGTGAGTACACATCACACATTCTCCGTCTCGTTGAATGCCTCAATGCTGCACGCATATATGGATGTATCTATGCACTTGGTGTACACATTGTGTCATACAGTCATCAGTTTGCATCCATATACTGTTGCAACGATGACTATACTCTGATAAGACACATCATTCACAAGAGTCAATCACATCTTCTATATCGATTATGGAAGGAGAATGTATCTACCCCTGTAAGAGATGCAATATATGATGCATCTATGAATATCAAGAGTATAGATATGATAGACATGTTCCTCACAGAGAAGAACTACATGAGAGTCATCATTGATGCAGTACAAGCATGTGGAATGTATGATTCCCTATACAATCTCATTGTCTTTAAGGGCATACGTGCAGAGTGGTTTGCATACTACTTGCGTGCAGAGATTGACCCTATTGGTGTTATACCAGGACACCTACTATGTAAGTCAACATCAATGACTCTTCCTCGTAGCATCGATGATTGGAGACTCCTGTACAACTCAATGATGACTCTTCGATATCAGCTTGAGAGACTGCAAGGGAAGAGAGCTCCACCACATATATGGCCATTGCTCATTGGAAATGCCATTATGTACGATAGGAATGGTTCGTTCCTGACATCTCTCGTGCGAGAACATGCATCAGAGATCACTCAATCAATGGTGCAGAAGATGTACACCATATATCATATGAACAAGAGAGAAGGTGGATGGAGTAGCTTCGTCCTCTCGATGAGAGATCTTGGTGTTTCACCAGTAGCACTATCTCTGTAGTTTGCATTGTCAATTAAGTACTATTCCTGTAACAGGAATATATATGTATAGATTAGTCTTGTCGTACAATAGAGTTGACGATATCCTGGTCAACAAGATCATATAGATCAAACTCACAGTTCGATCCTGTTGTGAAATTCATCATGTCCTCGAGCTTGCTTGCGAGTGCATCTCTGATGCTTTCCTCTATCTTATCACCAAGAGTGAATAAGATCACTTGGGTGACGGATGACATAATGCTGGTACGGAAGTGTCTACCGAGTGTTTGAAGGGTATCGGTTGCTGACGTTGGAGGGAAGATGATTACGAGAGTCTCTTTGTCTCCAATAACGTCATGGAATGACAGAGAGAGACCTCCTTTGCGAATGGTAGAGATGAGGATCTTTGTCGTGCCACTATTGTAGTCAATACCTGCCTGATCACTCTCCTGTTTGGACTGATCACCATGGAGTACAGAGATGTATGGTGCAAGGAGTTGTTCTCTTCCGTCAATGGTAACTGTGTGGGATGATAGTCGCTGATTAAGATCGTGTAGTGTACTCTTGAAGTTGACAAACATTGCTACCCTCTTGAAGCCTTTGAGTAAGATGTTACCAGTGGGTAGTTTCGTATCAGGATCAATCTCTGGAAATGTGAACGTACCATTGAAGCCAGCAACAGCCAACTCCTCTGCCTTGTCTACCTTGTAGCTCTCAACGAATCTCCTATTGGCATTGATTGATCCAAGGGTATTATCGTATGCTCTCTCACGTAGTCTCTCGCGTAGGAGGAGAATCTCTTTGTTCTTCTCAGCGATCTGCTTGGTTGCATCCTCTGTCATGGGAAACGCAATAGGTCGCACATCATTGACGATACCTTCTGGTATGTAGCCATTAGGCATAGAAGACATACTACCTGTACTCTTCCCAGGGTTGGATGAATCGACAGCATATAGATACTTGTGTATGTCCGTCATCTCATTGCTACCTGTTCTCTCACGGAAGAACAGATTCACCGCATTCATGTCTGGCTTATTAATGAGACCAAGGAAGTACATAATACTCTTAAGGTTGACCTTCTTCTCTATGGGTGTTGCAGATAAGAATAGTGTCTTGTGTCCTTGTCTCTTCGATGCCTGTACTGCACCCTTGATGAATGAGAATGTCTGCGTGTGTATATTCTTTCCTACGTGTTCCTCGTCAAAGATGATGAAGCATTTGTATGGTAGGTGCCATCTGAAGTTGATGCTGTTATCATCGTTGAGAGGTGACTTCTGTGATAGCTTACTACTCGTAGATTTGGACCTTGTCTTCTCCTTTGTGATCCACGGACATACGGTTGCAGTCTCCACATATCCACCCCTCATATCATACCATTTGACGATTGTATCACTATGTGATGAACGTGCCATATCATAGTTTGTGATCGTAATCACAGGGACACCCCAGGATCTTAGTACCTTCCACCATATAGAGATGGCAGACTTTGGACAGAACACCATCACTGGTAGCCTCTGTTCCTTTGCACAGTATGATCCTCCATATGTCTTACCTCTTCCTGGGGGTGAAGTATCACCTGCGGAACCTTTTGTATTGAGTACATAGTTGATACGCTCAGCATGCTCAACCTGATGAGGAAGTAATGTACCTGTGGAGAACATAGGAACATATGGATACTGTAGAATGTTCAGTGCATCTCCCATATCCATGTCTCCCTTCACGTGCATACGAGATGCAGCTAGTCTCTTCACGATGTCAAAGTTATTCATATTGTTACCTTTCACATCAGAGACATTCTCACTGCAAAGATTACAATTCTTCACTGCGATACAGGAGTACTGTATCCTTAAGTGATCACAGGATCAATACCTTACACTCTCATTAGATTCAATCATAACGAGAGTATCTATATTTGTTTGGTACTCAAGGCTGGACACAATCTGTTTGCGTAGTTCGGATATCCTTTGATCATTCTGTATGACGCGTCTATCATATGGTTCGAGCACTTCAGAAATGAATCTATCACTGTACCGTCCTCTAGGTTTATATATAGATATCTACGTTCTCGCTTAGACGTAGATACATATCCTATATACGTATGTATACCTGTACATCATATGATCGATTAGAGAATACAGGTTCTCCTATTGATAACAACAAGAGAGTATATACATATATCTGTAACAGATATATACTATTGATTGAATCAAATAGATCAGAGATGATCAATCTACTTGATTCAGTAATAATGGAGATAGATAGTATCTGTATCTATCAATAGAAGAGAGCTAATAATGAGGAGAACTTGCATTCTCTAATCGATCATATTGTGTACAGAATAGATGTATCTACTGATATGATCAATGGGAGAATGCATAGATTGATTCTCCTCTATTGATTGAACAATAGGGAAGAGGATATTGATTGATCTACTCTGCTTGCTTTGAATCAATTCTTGGATGCAATAAGAGAGTATATACCTATATCTGTAACAGATATATTCTACTATCTGATTGAATCTCATATCTACTCATTCTGTATAGGAAGTTGTACACAATAAGAGTCAATTACTCTTTCTAATCTGTTGATCAATCAAATAGATGGGGATGATTGATTCAACTGTATCAATAGAGATTCTCAGATACAATCTATCGATGCATACAGAATAGGATTCTCCCTATGAATTATTCTATATATGTAATTGGATATATTATCGTAAATATGGTTGTAACAAACATATGGATATGGGGTTTCAGCATTTGTCGTCCCACTGATCAGTGATTTTGACCGTGCCCACTGAGATGTCTACTCCTGGTCCGGGCACTATTCAAAGTATCCTTCACTGGATAGATCATAATAAATACGTTCTTCAAACCCCTATATATGATATTTCTGCAGTCATTCTCGTCATGAGAGCATCATATACATGTAGTAGTGTAGGGTCAAACACATAAGAGGGTTCAACCGAGACTACAGCCACATATACAACTGATCAATCAGGTAACTACATATCTATCCTACATTAGTGCCAGAAGATGATGTATTCATTTTGTGATTTATTTCTGCAATAGATACACACAGAGATAAGAACCTATTCCTATCAGCATAATACTCTCTTCTGTCAATCACGTTGATTGATACACCTGTGAATCTCAATCTTCCTGCCAACTGGATCAATCAATCAATACAGATTGATCTTGTCCCTATCTGTATTGATTCAATTGAATCAGAGATGAGGAGGTAACTTGCACTCTCATATTAATATTCACAGATGTAACAATCTCATCTCTCTTCTGTTCTGTCAATCAATACAGATTGACTCTCTTATTCAATTGAATGAAGCAGATAGAGATTGAATCAATCAGATATATTGATCTTGTCTCTATCCGTATTCAATTGAATCAATCAATACAGATTCATCTTGTCTCTCTATCTGCTTCATTCAATTGGACCAACCAATACAGATTGATCGCATTCCTATATTAGTTGGTTCAATTGATACAGATAGGATTAGAGATGAGAAGGTAATCTGTATTCTTGCATTGATCAATTGATTGAGCCTTACATTCACAGATGTGTCATCCCTATCCTATCTGATTAATTCAACCAATGTGAGAATCAATGTATTGATCTATTATCTCCTTATGTTGAGTTGTGTATATCTGTAACAGATATAGATTAGAGTGTTGAGAGAAACACATTCAATGATTGTATGGACTTAATCAATGATGCATTTGCCATTGCATCACTTATGCTCTCATTGGTGATTACAGATGGTAGAGATATAATGAACCTCTCAAGATCAATGTAGCGTATAGGAGTATATATCATAGATGTAAGTACCTTCTTCATATCGCTACTTCGAATATGGTATTTTGCATGAGATTCACATATTGTCTAGTTCTGTGACTGAAAGCATCTTTATAGGTATCCTCTCTGATATCATATGTGTCGAGAATGAAGTATCGTAGGTAGAATTCATTGATGAATGTGTATATCTTATATCCTTAATGATCTGTATGGTATCAACATAGAGAGAGTGTATATACTCTATGTATTCAAGGTCAGAGTAGAGATCAAGAGTATCGATGAATCCCACTGCATCAATCGAGAATGTGATTGATCATATATGATACCTCCATAGTGTCCACCTGCCTTTAGTATGTAGATCATGCCCATGATAGGAGCTACATCTACTACCAAGTATGAACACTCTGTATCATCCGATACATTACCTTCGTGCTAGCCTCTCTCCTGTAATAGGAAGAGAATGATTGCATCTTTACACTCGTTATATATCTGTAACAGATATATAATACTAATGGAATCCTCTCTCCTCCATGATATCAATGAATTGAGCAAGTTGAAGGAACAACTGGGAGTATGATCTAATGACCTATGCTATCAAACTAATATATGCGATACTTCTATTGATGTAACAGACATCCCTTCACCTGGTACATCAGTGTAATAACAAGATCAATACCACCTTTCAATTCGTCAATACTCCTAATAATAGTATAGGTGTTATCACCATATCTATAGTTAGTACCTGATCACCTATATACGTACTACATGATTATATCTGTCACAGATATAGTTATTCATCATAGAATCCTCGTTCTAAAGAGAATATTCCTTCATCGCTTGTCCTATTGCTGCGTGGATACTTCCAATTTGTATAGTTACCAATGTCCTCGAACAGTTGAATATGGTCATGTACATAGAGAACAACATTATCATCAATAATCTCAATCAATGCCTTGGGATATATATCTCCAAGATAGCTATTAGGATGTTTATGCTCTATGAATGTTATAGAATCTAATGATAGTGTCATATAATTTGTATTCCATATTGCCATCTCAAATCCATACCCTTCAAATAGATCATCGCATATCTTACCGACAGGACCATTGCCAAGCTGAACCATTCGATCATCATACTCTATCTTTGCTTTCTTATCTTGAATAGCATCAAGGAGTAGTCTCTTTGGATCAAATCCATGATTGAGAGCAATGGATATGCATCCATATTATAGTCTAGTACTTGATTCTTTAACTCAGAAGGAAGGCAATCCATTTTGCATGTAGATATATCTGTTACAGATATATATATATATTATATAGAATGTGATACTCTCTATTCGTTATCCTCTTCTACATTGATAGAGTTGAGGAGTTCAATTGCTTCCTGAAGTAGAACCTTTGCTCTTCTTGCCCTGTTGCTAGCAATAGATACAGTTGCAACTGGTACTTCAATAGGAGCAGATTCTGTGAAGAGTAAGGATTCATCTGATCCTAACTTGCGAGCAAGAGATAAGAATGGCTTCTCGAAGTTATAATTGCTCTTGGCAGAGTAATCGTAGTATGTATATCCATAATCTACAATTATTCTCTTATCCTCATCTGTTATCTTCTGATCAAGGATATCACATTTGTTACCAAGTACAATAATAGGGATATCATTGCACACTCTTTTAATATCTCTGATCCAAGTAGATACAGCACTATAGGATTTGCGAGAATCGAGAGAGAACATAACAATAGCAGCATCTGCCTGAATGTAGTATCCATCTCGAAGACCTCCAAACTTCTCCTGCGATGCGCAATCCCACATGTTGAAGCATACAGGCCCCTTGTTCGTATGAAACTTAAGTGGATGTACTTCTGTACCAACTGTAGCTACATACTTACTCTTGAATTCTCCAGTCTTATGCCTCTTTATAAGGGTGCTCTTCCCAATGCCTCCTTCTCCAACCAATATAACTTTGTATGTGTTCATTCTTTTATTCTGTATATCTTAGGCTAGTATATTTTCTGTATTCTCTCACACCTATACATATGCCGCAAATTCATAGTATTACCCTATAGAGGATGTGTATATCTCTCTTGTACATGTAGATGGCCATTGGTGAACTTCCATTTCCAATCATCACAGAGAGGAATATATGCAACCCTATCAATACTACTAGGTTCATATGACCTTTACACCATTCATACAATCAATACCTCTTCCTCCATGCAAGAGAGAGTATTCCCAATGTGATAGTATCTATCATCAATGTAGTAGAGGTGATTATATCCTGTAACAGGTATATTCTATGTGATTAGCAGCAATATCTATAGTCAATGATACTATCATCTACCTCTTCACCACCAGGAAGGAGAATATCATCTGCATCACATAATCTCCTGAGATCCTCATAGAGTACAGTCAGATGATTAGATTGATTGGTGGTGAGACAGTGATTGGGTATCCTTGCATGAGAGCAATGGATATCAGGAATAAGATTGATTCAACCTATATCATCTCACATTCTCTATTAATCACATAGATACAATCTATCTGTGACAATCTCATCTGCTTTGATTGATCAATTGATTGACAGGAGAGGATGAGAATGTGAGATGATGTAATCTCATCTGTGATTGATGGGTTCTTATCTCTGTGTGTATCTATTGCAGGAGAATGTCATATGTCTCTGTGGTTATATGTCATATAAGTGCAGAAATAAATTACAAAATGAATACATCATCTTCAAACACCAGTGTGAAGTAGATATGTAGTTACCTGATTGATCAGTTGTATATGTGGCTGTAGTCTCGGTTGAACCCTCTTATGTGTTTGACCCTACACTACTACATGTATATGATGCTCTCATGACGAGAATGACTACGGAAATACCAAATACAGGATTTGAAGAGCGTATCTATTGTATATCTCTGTAATAGGATACTTTGAATAGTGCCCGGACCAGGAGTAGACATCTCAGTGGGCACGGTCAAAATCACTGATCAGTGGGACGACAAATGCTGAAACCCCATATCCATATGTTTGTTACAACCATATTTACGATAATATATCCAATTACATATATAGAATAATTCATAGGGAGAATCCTATTCTGTATACATACAGTCAATCACATATAGATTGTATCTCTATTGACAGGAAGAGAGAGTAGATTGATTGAATCAATGTGAACATGTGTAGATCTATTCTGTACATAATCAAAGAGAGTATATATCTGTAACAGATATATTCTCTGATCAATATGATTGATCACAACCTATACTCTTCTATTAATTGAATCAAGTAGATATATCTATTCTGTATAGGTTTGTACACAATATGATCGATTAGAGAATGTAGGTTCTCTTCGTTAACTCTCTTTCCTATTGACAGATACAGATATATTCTATCGATTGAATCAATCTCTTCCCGTATCTATCAATCATATACATAATCTATCTGTGTAATATTAATCAGATAGGTATATCTATTCTGTATAGGTTTGTACACAATATGATCGATTAGGGAATGTAGGTTCTCTCCTATACATCTCATTGCGTATATAATTATCTATCATATATAGACTGCATTAATCAATCTTATCTCTTCTGTCGATCAATCAATGTAACAGATATACAGATTGACTCTCTCCTATTGACATATACAGAGTATATATGTATATCTGTTACAGATATATTCTATCACTGTCATCTCTCCTGTTAATTACATCTATTCTGTACAGGTGTATACACAATATGATCGATTAGAGAATGTAGGTTCTCCTTATTAGCTCTCTTCCATTGACAGATAGATTATGTCTGTGAATCTCTATAGATCTATAACTATCTATTCTGTGTAGAATCAGTCTGAGAATGAAGAGTCAAATCTATCTCTATACCTTCTACTCTGATTGTACAGATTGAGCAAGGATATAGAGATAATTGACCATTGTAATTGATTGACAGATCAGGGAGAGTAATCATATACAGTATAGATAGGTAGAGGATCAATTGATATCTATGTTTGATTCATAATGTATCTACTCTGTATAGAAGGTGTACACAATATGATCGATTGAAGAATGCAAGTTCTCCTCTATGAATTGAACCAAGTAGATAGATGGATCTACCTGCTCTATCCTGTCCAATCAAATAGGATAGAGATGATTGATTGACTCACATTCTCATATGCGATCTATCATGTAGTGGTACAGACATAATATATTGACTCTCCCTTCTCTGATCTATTTGATCGGATAGATTCAACTCTCATTCATAGATTGAATCAGGTAGATATAACTATTCTGTATAGGTTTGTACACAATATGATCGATTAGAGAATGTAGGTTCTCCTATTGATGACAACAAGAGTATATATCTGTTACAGATATATACTATTGATTGAATCAAATAGATCAGAGAAGGTAATAGAGATGATCAATCTACGAATGAGAGTTGGTTATCCTATCTAATTCGTAGATTGATCATATACAGGATGAATAGGTATAGAAGGATCATTGAGTATCACATTCAGTAATATTGCATCTGGATTCTATATTCCAAGGGTAGAAACTGTGTGCACCATGAGTGATCTAGGAGAAATAGGTGTTATCACCATTGTCTATCTGTCCATCGTGCTTTAACCCACTAATTGGAGTTGGATGACAGATAATTGTGTACATCTACTACTCTGAACTGTGCTCCTTTATCTTCACATCTCTATGATGATAGCAGATTAGAATCATCTATTACTATCTACAAATATAGGAAGTACAGCTAAATCCTATGTTACTTCATATGATGGAGATGCTCTTACATTGGTAGTAATGTATGCTCTCTGAGCTTGATACTTTGCGTGATGATAGCACATGGATGCCATATCATATAGATCTATATTACTTTGCAAGTACATCAAGTATAGTTATCATAATGATATGTCAGTAAGAAGTCAATGATATTAATATACCTGTAACAGGTATATATGTAGAGTGTGTCTATGCACTGTTATGTGCTAGATCTTCATAGAATGCAAGAGCTTTCTTATTGGGCATGGATCTCTTGAAGATAGAGTCTGTGTAACCTGTTATATACAATTTGTTCTCATCTCTGCAGCGAGACAACGCTACATATAACATTGATGGTGCAAAGATTGTAGATGCGGAGAGAAACACACTCGATATCGTTGCTCCCTGTGTCTTATGTACTGTTGCAGCATATGCAAGCTTCAGTGGGATGAAAGTAGCAGTGGCTGTCTGCTTCTCTGTGATGGTTCTTCCTCTCACGTCTGCATATACTGTTCTCTTGATCTGTCGTGAGATGCACTCAACGGTTACGATCTGTCCATTGTCAAACTCTACCATTGGGAGAGACTTCTTCTGTGCATATCCAACGATAACACCACGAGATCCATTGCATAGACCGATGTGTAACATATTCCTTGTGAGCATCACCTGACAACCTATCCTAAACCTTGATACCTCAGAGATACCCATATGCTTGATTATATCTGTCAACGATATTCCTGGCGATAGTTGGTCTGATGTGCAATTGAACTCAACCTTGTAGCTCATCTCCTGTGTTTCTAGCTTATTGAGCTCACTGATATTCAGTGAGTCAACCTCTCTATTGGTTGCATATAGGACTGTAGGCTCAACATATAGATGTTGGTTCTCTGGAGATGTACATCTGGTTGCCTTAGGCTTTGTGCTGCATTTCTCCAGGAGAGACCTTACGCGATCAGATAGTACACCAATACGTATATCACAGAGTGTATGAAAGTATGAAAGATTAGTGTATCTCTTTGGCTCCGTAAGGTTTACGACCTCGAGGTTCATCTCTTGCCATATTGGGTGTTCAAATAGGTATGTGTATACCTTCTTCTCTCCGGGAAGAGAGGCACCATTCTCATCTACACCTGGCGATGGAAGTGTTTGTACGAATGGCTGTATCGGTGATAACTGAAGGAAGTCACCTACGAGAATCAGTTGTATACCTCCCCATGGAACTGCTGTGTCAATGGATATGTCTATCTTCCCCTGCATCTGTGCTTCCTTACGAAATTGTCTTATCACTTTAGATGCACGCACGAATAGAGATACATCCATCATTGATATCTCGTCAATGACAAGGGTATCACACTTTATCCATCGATTGACGAGATCTACGTTCTTACCATTGTACATGTAACCTATCATTCGTGATGCAAAGAATTCTACACTGCCCTCAAATAGTCCATGACCAAGGAGAGAATGTAGAGTTATACCTCCAATATTGAGCGCAGCTACTCCTGTATATGCACAGGTTAATACATTCTTCCCAGATATGAGGAGTGCATCAATGATCTTCTCTGTCTGATAACTCTTTCCTGTACCTCCTGCTCCTGTGAGAAATATGTTCCTTCCAGAGTCAACTGCTTGTTGAACATATTCATTCATTTTTTACATGCCTGTTACAGGTATATATCATTGTATGTATGGGTACCATCCGTTGTCAATGGCAAGATCTCTCACTCTCGTTACCTGACAGTTTCGCACTATTGCATCAATGACACGTATATTCGGTGTGAATCCTCTTTTTGCATCGTTACACATCTCAATGTATCTCATGCTCGCCTCAGTCTTCTCAACTGTACACTTGAGGATTCTAGCACCTAATCGATGATACAGATGTACAGGTATGAGAGTGTTCACCGTAAAGGGTTCATCCATCGATATCCTCATCATGATATGTTCCTTCCTTCGCTTTAGAACATTTGCTAATCGATACATATCAGTTATCTCACGTGGTATACACTTGTCGTACTGTTCATGTGACAATAGCCATCGAATGATGCATGGATTGATCGGTACATCTGTATCTAATAGCATAGCAAGGGATGTATTGATGAGCGTCATAAGTTGCGTACTTGATATACTCTCTGCCTTACCAATGAGAACCTTGAATGCGTCAAGATATCCAGACGATATGATACTCTTCATACTCTTTAATCCAACAGTTGATGTCTGTCCGCGAATAGTAGATGATATCTTGAATATCTCCTTCTGAGGAATTGGTATATCTAATCCTCGTCGTCTACATAACTCGTCTGTATGTCTATTCTTTACTCTGTTATGTAACATTCTTGCAACCGTATCATTCTCAATTAGATACGATATGATATCCCAGTCAACAATCGGTATTGACATATGAAATATGATCTTCTCAACGATTGCATCATCGAAAGCTTCTATAAGCATCATTACAATATATGGTAGTGATTCACCTGTCATTCTCCATTGTACACGTTGTATGATGAGGTTGTCTATCTCGTTGATAGATACCGTCCATGACGAACATACAAGTTTGAGAATACATGGATCTACACCATATTCTATGATATTATAGAGAACAGATTCCATTTTGTTATGGATGTAAATGGAATCTGTTCTCTGGAACATTCTGCAATTCAATCCGAATGCAAGAAATATATCCCTTGTGTCAACAGATTGGCAGAGGAATGTCAGTGAGAATACATCACTTGTCCTTGAAGGAGTGAAACGTACATATCCGACTGACTCATTGCATGACTCAATGGTTAAGGCAATCATGGTAGACGATACTGACACCATTGTCAAGGCCATATCTATACAGACATATGCACCCATCAACTGGGATGATCTCAGCAGATATTTGAGATCGGGAAGAATGGCTGACCTCATCTCTCGTCGCATCTCTGTCAATGCGGAGATAGAGATGAGAGATAGACTGTCAAAGAACGGTATTGATCGTTCAGATATAGACTTGTCCATTCAGAGAGATGATCCCCGTGTATACCTGAAGCTATTCCATCTGATGACTGAGTCATATTGCCCACAGTATGAGCCCTATGATCTCATTGAGCAGGTAATTGATACATTCGGTATGGGAAAGATACCATTGAGCGTCAGGATATGTCTAAGCAATATGGGCATCATCTCTCAGTATGAGGTAGATGCTCCATTCGACGAACCTCCCCTCTGTAACGACATTATGTCATCACAGGATGTATCAAATCTGATCCTTGACATATACCAGGGCGGAGTATCCTATGAGAGAGGCTTTGCAAAGATAAGAGACATGCTATCATACACTCAATGCATAACAGCAGATACAGTGTCTGTTATCCTCAGATATGTAGCTCCTAATCCTGGCATTGAGAATCTCATAAGAGGAAGAGCACTTTCCATTGCAATGATTAACGGGTGGGATCACATCCTGGATAAGTACCTCACAGTCAATAATATACTGATGTCAATATCGAATATCTTAATCGAGCATCAGATAAGCTCTCGTACATGGAAATATCTAGAATATGCTAACATGAATCCCTCATGGTTTCAGTACTATGCCAACATGAAGACTCGTCCAGAAGATATCGATCCTACACTGTGGAGGAAGCTCCTTGCAAACGCTGTTGTCAACGGAAACATACAGCTCGTACAAAGCATAGCAAGTAAGCATCGTAATCGTATCGATCAAACAATGGAGTTGAATATTCTGCAGCTCTCTCGCCAACATGGCACTTATTCAGTAGCTCTAATGAATGCTCTCAAAGAATAGATATATATCTGTAACAGATATATTCTCACTCGACGCAGAGAGTGTACCTCCACCAAACAGGACAGATAGATGACTATATTTGGGTTATAGTCCTATGAAAACAAAATGGTCAGGTTCTTTCCGATATCGTATCATAGCTACGAGGATAGAAGAGGAGTATGTCTTGTCTTCTTTGCATACAATAATGGTGGCGAGAAGATAGCAATACGATTCAGATATACACACTGGTTCTATGCGTCGTTGGAGAAGCATTTGTATAGTGATGTACAAGGGTTCCTCTCGAATCTCTCAACAGTGAGTGTTGAATCGCATGATCCACAGCGTATCATCACCGACACCAACATGCGAGATGCCGTCAATAATGCTATACAATATCGTAGATCAACAGTGGATCAACACTCTCTACTCAAGGTGGTGAAGATCTGCACAAATTCTAACCTTGCAAAGCAAGAAGCTATACGCATCCTCACTAATCATAATGTGAACATACACGAATCCGACAACAATTTGACCCCTCTCCTCAAGATGATGGCAGAGAAGGATATTCGTCGCTATCAATGGATGAGTGTAGACGTCCAGATGTCTGCTCAACACGTTACCAAGTTCAGGACCGAATACATCGGTGATGTGAGTACAATCATGGCATGCACAGAAGAGATACCTCCTCCAGAGTTCTCTATCTTCTCCTTTGACGGTGAGATGGATAGTACAAACTGGAATAAGATGCCTGATGCCAAGTCTGACCCACATAACTCCATTCGTATGCTCGGTGTAACATACAAGGCAAAGGATACATACAAGGAGTATCTCATTGTCTTTGGTCCTGACATTACTGATGTGTATGAGAAGTATCGCAAGGAAGATATCCGTGGCAATGAGAACACAGGTTTACAACCATGCGTGACCATATACACTTGCACTACAGAGATTGAGTGCATCAGCAAGATCTTTCATCTGATAGAACAGCTTGATCCTGATGTCATTACTGGTCATAACATTATTGCATTTGACAATCAATACATTCTTGACAGGTATAAGCTTCTTGTTATGCAAGGTATGTCTGATAAGGACTACACCGGACCTAAGAGTGTACGTATTCCTAATATATCGCGTCTGATAAATCATTCTGTCTCTATTCGCAATGTTGAGTGGAATAACTCACAGGTTGCAGTGAACGGTATATACTTTGATGCACCTGGTCGCATCTGGATAGATACAATGGTTGTGTCAGCAAGAGGACTCCTTGGTAATCTTAAGAATAACAAGTTAGAAACCCTTGGTACTGAGATCTTAGGCATGGGTAAGAACAACATGCACCACAAGACAATGTTTAAGGGATTCGATCTCCATACCAAATGGCAACAGGTCAAACGGGCAGAGAACAATGCCTTACTCGCTACAAGAATACCATTCAAGAAGAAGGATGTACAGGACCGTATTCGCGACACATATGAGCACGTACTTCAGACATACAACCAACGTCTTCCACGACAGACATCAACACCAAAGGTAAATCACATCAATGAACTCATCCTGTTACTCAACATCATGAACCAGAGAGGTAAGAAGTTTAAGGTGTTCTCCTCCAAGGATATCACAAGCAAGACGCAAGAGTGCAATGCAAAGAATAGCTGTAGTGCACCAATCACTGAGAGTCAGTTCCTCAAGGAGCAATATCTCATATATAGAGAGCGGTGCAAGGATGCTATACAAGCATGGAATATACCTGTTGTTCCCAGTGGAGAGATCTCAGACGATGAGATGATACAGGTAATCTGGTACATTATTGGTCTATACTGTTTGCAAGACACACGCATCCCGTATCAGGTGATTGAGCAACAGGGTCTTATACCTATGTTGCAAGCACAAAGTAGCACATTCTCTGTAGACATTGCAGATGTTCTGATGAGAGGACAAGTGTATACGACGACAGCATCACAATATCGCTATAACTATCAGCGTGACTTCATGATGGACTTTGGAAACAAGGGTGGACCTATTGAACCATTTGAATATGAGGGTGGATATGTCGGCAAGGGTACTCCCGGTCTCAAGATCAAAGATGACGATTCTATCATCTTCGTCATTGACTTTGCATCACTATACCCTACAATCATCATCGCCCATAATGTCTGTTATACAACATGGGTCAATAACGATATGAGAGAACCATACATATATGATACACTTATCAACATTGATTACATATGGAGACGATATGAGAACATCATACCAAGGAGATTGACAGAGCTGTACAACATTGTCAGATGCAGTGACAAGCTAGATGCAACACTCATCGAGAACGAGGTACAGCAGAGGAAACAGTTCTATGAAAAGCAGGTAGATATCGATATCATGAAGAGGAAGCCCTACAATGGTAACTCCTACTGTGCTGATATCGATAGATCACTCATGTACATTGCCGAGCTTGAGTGTATACTCTCTGCCTCCTATGAGATGAAAGGAAAGTATATGTGTAGCATCTTTGAAGTGCCAAATACACACACAAAGAGACTACATGTACATTGGTTCTTGAGACCATGTATACTACCTGGTGTAGTACCTGTTATGCTGTGGGAACAATATCTTACTCGCAAGATCATCAAAGGTAAGATGAGTGCAGCATTCAAGCGTGGAGACATTGCTATGGGTATCACATACAATGCACAGCAAGATGGTACCAAACGTAGTATGAATGCTACATATGGTGGATTCGGTACGAGGAACAACAGGTTGGCCAACTTTGCTGCTGCTGAGGTTATCACATGGGTTGGTCGCGAGTGCATTCATGAGTGTAACCATGTGGTAGACAAGCAAGGTCTTGGCGATGTAGTATACAACGATACAGATTCTGCCATGATACGTAGGGACAATGTTACACAACTATTCAATCGTGACACAAAGAAGATCAAAGAGTATGGTAACATGGTTGCTAACAAACTGAGTCTACTCTTCCCTGCCCCAATGTCTCTCGAATGTGAGAACTTCTTTGTTGCCTACTTCTTGAAGGGTCCAAAGATGTATGCAGCCATCAAATGGGATGAGAAAACCATAGATATCAGTAACTACACATGGGAATATGTCAGTGCTATGGGTCTCTTATACATCAAAGGCATGGTTCCTGTACGCAGAGATAAGTATACATACTCGAAAGAGCTGTTTATGAAGGTCTTATACTATTCCCTTGTACGTTCAACAATAGATAGCATTGTCCAACTGCTTGAATATGCTATTACTGAGATGTGGAAGCTTAGAGACGGTCTCTCAAAAGGTAATAGAACCGATGATCAGTGGGTGAAATACCTTGCCAATGTAGAGAGGCTCTTCGCGTATAATATGGGTGTTACCTCTAAGGCAATACAAGGTGGTGATGGTACAATGGCAAGATGGTGTAATATCTATGCTCAGAAGTATGGTCGTAAGCCAGCAGCAGGTGAACGCTTTGAGCTCCTTGTCACAAACGTTGGGTCTGGCATAGACAAGGATAAGCATACAAGAAGCCCAGCCAAACTCGTATCGATGGAGTGGCTATTAGAAGAGAATAGACAACTCGATATAGAACATTACATCCTTCAGTTAGAGAATGATGGAAACGTGCTAGAAATCATGCATATCAGTTATCCAGAAGAGGTACCTAGAAGATGTATCTCTGGGTACTACTTAAAGAAATTCAAGAGAGATGGTTGCCTCGAAGATGTTCCTCCCCCAGTGTACTCATACAAACACTAAACCAATACAATATATATCTGTAACAGATATAAAAATGATCGTTAACAACCTGTATATACTATCTTTCATATCTCTGTATAAGAGTATCATATCAAGAGAGAGTCTCGGTTACAATCCTATGAGACTTCGACCAGATGAACTTGCAGACCTAACGGAGAGATCGTCACATATCGTTGCACAAGTGATTGAATCACTACCATCTACCGTAAAGGTGATAGGATCGATGTGTTCAGATGTGATGTTCACAGGTGATGCAAACACAGTCATCACAATACCAGCAAAGTACAGCGACCTTAAGTATGAGGTACGATTCTATCCTGTTGGAATATACATCGATCCAGTCAGATACGTTCTATGGAATGGTCAATCGATTGAAGCAAAGGGATCTATCCTTGAGAGAAGAGATATCCCTCGAGTATGTAAAGTATTGTTCTGCACACATGTAAAGGATAGGTTACTCAACACCACTACACATATCAATATGTCTCTATTCTCATTCGATGACTTTGTATTCAAACTCAAGATCACAGGAGATAGAGTACTCGATCATCATGGTAAGAGAGTAGATGCATATGGTCTGACCATCAGTGATATACACATCGATCAATACATCAAATTCGTTGACTCAATAATTGAGAGATATCTCTAATACAACAAAGAGATAGTACATTATTACCTGTAACAGGTAATTTATATCGTTTACAAATGGTAGATGCCATTACAGGAATAGGTTCAGACAATGCAACAGTATTCTCAAGGACACTTCTGTTTGCAGCCTTTAACTTCTTCATACTCACTGTGATATTTGTATCCACTCTCATGTCAAAGCTACACTCTCTCTCTAAGGAAAGAGGTGATACAAGGAGGCTCTATATAGTTGATGCTTTCATAAAGGGGGTTAGTCTTGCTCTCATAGCGACTGGTGTGTTTGCAGTGATAGACTTCATCTCAGGAGGAATAGCTACTCTTATCATGTTTGTAGTATATCCATTGACTGGTGTGAGTATGCTTATCCTTTCACTGATTAATCCACCATTCCTGAGAGACACCACTGCGAAGACATCATCCTATATGCTATGGTCTGTATCGTTCTGGCCCATATTTATCATTGGCATGATAATGTCCCTTGCATTCGGTGCTCTCATATCGTATCTCGGAACAAAGATGTCCCACCTTGCAATGAGTATGATTACAAACATGAATATACAAGGTGCATTCAGTGCATAGATCGTATAACATCAACATTGTGCATATCACACCATACCTTGATATCGTCATATGCATCCGATGCAGAATGTATGATTCCGTTGTTCTCTATGTACATGATGTTGGAATTGCTATCAAGTAACTGATGAGAGTGCCTTAACACTTCTATCGTACAATTACTTACAATCTGATATTGGTATGTATCCTTGTTTACTCTGTTAGCATACACATCGGCCATGTATTTATATGACCTATCATGTACATAAGATACAAGCTTGTATTTGTACTCATCATGGGAGTATAGACATCGTGTAGATAACATCTTGATTGCCTTTTCAACAGAGTATCCCTTCTTCATTGTATTAATAGCATAGATAAGGTATCCTGTACCGTTAGGATACGCACCTCCATATACATTGTTGGTCTTTGCCCATGTACGAATTGCTCTGAGTCTACTCTTGAGATCACAGTCAGCATCCATGTTTGGAGATATGACCTTATCTATTCTGATCATTCTGTACACATTGATGTTCTCAAGTATGAATCTACTGTCTGTCATCGTATCTGGTCTTGGCAACATGATGACATCATACTGTGCTCCAACTGGTGCATGAAGAATGTTTGACATTTCTTCAGTGATGATACCTCTACCTCTATACCCTGTATCAGCAGAGTGTAGGTTGTCTCCCCACGTCGATATGATACTATGTATCTTTGACTCAGGAACAATCAAGAGATAGTTCCAGTCTGAATCCTCATCGTTCACACCATATCTACGACTACCAATCAGTATTGGATTGATCATTGTCATGTTTGTGTTTTCCACTATTTATACATCTGTCTCATTCGACAGAGACAATCTCTATACCTGTTACAGGTATATGTGTACATCTACAATGTAGACGATTGTAGCAATATTGAGTAGAGCTTATATCCTTTTCCTCCGAGAGATGAGAGAATCGATGGTAACCCTCGTGTGTCAAGATTATATCCGTGCATCTTATCTACGCGAAGAAGCATATATCCGTGTATACTCCACGTGTCCTCACCTTTGCACGATGATCCTTGTGCAATGATATCCTCAAGTTGTGTAGGGGTTGTCTCTGAGATGTGAGCAACTCCTGCAACAATGAGAGATGGATCTTCCCAATTGAGGCATGAGTAGAGGTAGCTTGTCAATCTATAGAGTGTAGTTATGGGTTCACCCTTGGAGAACTGTATGCCTCTCATTGTAGAGATAGTCTTCTCACTCAGTCTATCGCTGTCTCTAAGATCTGCCTGCCAATTATATCCACTCAGTGTATCTACAATGTGCAGAGGCTCGGAGATGATAGTACATTTCGTATCACCCATTAGTCGCGTAATCAACACTGCAAGTGCTCTCTTTGTGGACAGAAGGTATGATCTGTCATCACCAACGATGAGGAGGATAGGTCTACATCCCATTGATGTGATGATGCTCCTTATTGCAGAGTCAGATCGATGAATCATACCTACATGTATCTCTTGTACATCAGAAGGACTGAGACTATCTCTTGATCTCTCATCTACAATGATGAATGTACCTGATTGAGACAATCGATATTCCTCTCTCTCGATCTTTGCAACGAATTGATCATATTCAGATGACGTATTCAACACCTGAGATATCCAAAATGTATATCCATTGTTCGATCTATGTGTGATATCCATTTCACATCGATAGATAGTTCCTATCATGGAAAAATGAACAACGATAGATGCAGAACGAAGCCATTCTTCAAGATACATCCTCTCTATGAGAGACTTCGACATCTTCGAGGATCGATTATCCTCATCGAGGGTATTATTGGTGCAGGTAAGAGTACTCTCTCTCGGAAACTACATTGTCTATTGCAGAAGATTGATATACCCACTCTCTTCCTTGAGGAGAATGTTGACACACTCATGCTCAACCTGTTTCTCTCAGATATGAAGAAGTATGCATTTGCATTCCAGATGTTGATGCTTGCACAGAGACAGAAGACATACATGCAGGGTATAGAGTTTGCACGCAAAGAGAATGGGGTTGTTATCATCGATAGATCCCTATATGGTGATATTGCATTCTGTTCTCTACATGTTGATCGTGGCAATATCTCCGATGCAGAATGGCAGGCATATGAAAGTGTCATGTGCTCCACCCTTCTCCCACAGCCATCGTGCATTCTCTATCTTGAGGTCACACCAGAGGTTGCTCTCGAACGTATCATTGCACGAAACAGAGGAGAAGAACCATCAACCTATACAATAGAGTACCTACATGATCTCGATGTCAACTATAAGGTTGCAATGGAAGAGTCTCGTATTCCCATACAGTACGTTGACTGGAATGAATATAGCCATTTGCACGATGACGAGATCGTTGACATCTGTGAACTCATTGATCCCCGTCAATGAGACTAACATTATATCTGTTACAGATATAATATCTCTTCTTAATAGTTATTACCTTTGCAAGGAGAGCATGCAGTGTTGAACTTACAACATCTGCCTCTTTGGTGCGTGTAGTTCTGAGGATAGTATGCCCAATCATCAGTGCAACAGGGACCAATATCTTCTTTCACTACAACAACTACATATTGTTGGTTCTTTGTATAGTGGTTTTCGTGCTGCAACTTGGACTTACTTCCGCGGTCAGAGTACTCGTGTGCATGATGATAACTAACATTCCTGTTTGAGTTCATTTGTACATGAGATATAAGTGAAGTTATGAATATTCACACTGTGTGTGCTCGATTGGTGGGAGTGATGATTCGTACATCTTCCACCAGATCTCTGTTACAATATGATGTGATTTATATGCCGGTTTCATACCCTGATCTGACTTTATTTGTACATATTCTCTCTCAGATAGGCCATACAATCCGTCATTCCATGGCTTATAGCATCCAATGTAGTGCATTATCTTGGTGCTTTCAAGGAATATGTTATATGTATGATATGCTGCTACATTATATTCCATTCCAATGTGTGTCCACTCATATCCCATGTCGTGCAGAAAGAGAGATAGTGTAACCTCGTCAATGGAAGAGAGAGTCCTTTCTGTCTTGACGAAGGAAGGAGAAGAGGATCTCACAGAGTGATGATATGTGTATGGCTTCTTTTTCTGTAGTGAGTCAATGATATAGGACAGATTCTCCCTGTACATAGTGAGGAGCTTTCTATCTGGCTTGATGAGAGCAATACCTCCGTGTATGGCAAATTGGGAATTACTGTGATGACGTAGATTATCCAGACACTCCTTTGGTATCTTTGTACCTGTAACCATTACGGGTGTATGATCGAGTATAGGTAGATTCTGAGTCTCTAGACCTACAGCTATCTTATACCAGTTAATGAATCCCTTACCCTTCTTCCTATATCCTGTCCATGAGGGATTTGCTACATACTCTCTTGCAACCTGATGGTCGAACATTGCTGCAGGAGGCTCTAATGAGAATAGATCGTATATATCTTGTAATACAATCATATCTGCATCAAGGAAGAGGACCTTCTCATACATATCGAGAGCAAAGATATTCCATTTGGTAGGTGCATCGGATATCCAATGGTATATCTTTGTTGCCGTTAGTCCTCCGAGACTTGGCATATTTGTAGCAGTGATCTTATCCACCACATAAACATGATGATAGTGATCTCTCAATGTGATCTCCATCGTTACATCTGCAGTGATCAAACACACAAGATCGATGTTTCGACCCTCAATATATCTCCTGAGAGACTTTGACAAGGCAACAGCGGCAGGTACATAGCTGTCTCCTCCCATAACGAGTGTTGCAATACAATACATAGCGTTTTTCATTGTGAATGACAAGTTTCTCACTATGAGAAATGCTTGCAGATAAGATCAAGTTTGTCACTGACAAGTTCGTAACATTGATGCCGCCAAAAGATGCATCAACATTCCGTAATCTAATGTATAAATATGTTGCGCTATTGCAGAATGGTTCAACGAATCTCCCTGCTCCTAACACCAACAATAAGAAGATGAATGAGTTATCATCTGCTATCTTGAATAGTTTAGCCGGCGAGAGAATGAACCCAAGTACTCCTTCATCTGGCAAGTACTATGGTACACACTCTCGATCGTACTGGAACTACCCATGGTACTGGAATTATTGGTATTACAATTGGTCACCATATTATTGGTGGTCATGGGATCCAAATCCATATGATGGTATCTCTTATGTTGGTGGTGCTAAGAAGGTGGGAAGCTCGTATGGAAACTGTGACTCTCACGGCACTGGTGTACTTGACAACATCATTGACTCTGCTGTTGATATTCAAAGTATGAACCTCAACTGTGACGAACGTAGAGTATGTGATTTCAATGTACGTTTCACAAAGGCACCATTGCATAACCAAAGTAATGCTCTACCTATGAATGCAAACGATGAGATACTCCTTGATCTCAACAATGATATGACAATGTAAGGGTAAAGAAATGTGTGTGACACACATGACTAAATAGATGGAGGTTAACAAATATAACTGGTTAGAATTCATTGAAGAGTTCGAGCAACTCTACACAGATGCTATAGGTATATCAATCGATACAGAGTTTGGAAGTGCAATAATGCCCGGACACAAACCTAACATCCTTGAAGATATAGAGTACAAGTATGAACACATAAGGAAGGTATGTGCTACCTTTGCTATATCAGAAGTAGGGATAACACTCATATTTCCGGCAATGACCGATGATCGTACGTACTACACTAAGAGCTGGTCGATACCTTGTGTACCAAGTCATCGCATGGGTGTATTTCATCTCTGGACGACAGACACACTGGATCTCGTGCATGACATTCCTCGTTGGAAGAGAAAGGCTATACCATACATGAGCATTTCCTATATTCACTACATACAGTACGAGTTACAGAATGTACCATTCCGAAGGATCAATGCAGATGTGCACCATAAGATGCATAAGAGATACATCCCTATTATTCGCTCATTGGGTAAATGTAATGAGCAGTTCGTGAAACTTCCGGAGATGAACGAGGACGAGCTTCAGATCGTTGCATCCATGTGTGCAGACACATGGATAATCGCAATGAGAGATGTTGAGTACTCCTCCCATAACGATATTATACCCAAATATGCAGCATTCAGAGATGGTCGATTACTTGACCCACATCACTTTGCTATGTTCAGGGGAGGTATTGGTTCAATCATGGATATACTCCTGAGGAAACCTAGAGATATACCGATCATCACACATAATGGTATACTTGATATTGCATTCTTGTGGAACCATTGTGTAGAGACACTGCATTGCAATCGATGCGAATTCATAGAACAGGTACACGAATCGTTTCCTCTCCTGTTTGACACCAAATATAACATGATCAAGTATTCATCTGTGGATGATATGATTATGAGGGGTACAGATCTCACAACATGCTATCACTCATCCATGCACAGAATGTCCCACATCAAGGTGATCAATACACAAAGGGAAGGTAACCTTCATGAAGCATGGTGGGACTCCTATATGACTGCACACATATATTTGTTCCTCAAGCACTCTTCCATTCCAGAGTACATACCCATATACAATAGATTCCACATGATTCTCTGTATCGAGAACTGGTGCTGGACTGGTGAGAGAGACTATCAGAAACTTTATGTATATATCCTACAATTACATAATCACAATTCTGTATCAATTGAGCAATTAAGGAGGAGCATACATATTCTCCATCCTCATGCATCAAGGCCATACATTGACATAACAAACATTGGCCTTGTCGTTCTCACATGGAAGGAGAATATCTCCTCTGTGATTCGAGTACTCTATCCATTAGGTCGTCTTGTCTCTTTCCATGTACCTGTACTCGCGTAGTACAGTGATAGATTACATCTGTAACAGATGTATAACAAGTTTTATTCATATAGTAAATGGTAGTATTTAGTTGGCAGGAACGTTGGCATATCCCTAAGGAGAACGAGAGAAGGCAAATGGCTGGTCTGTTCATGAATATGTTCATCCTCACATCTATTGCTGATTCTGTACAGATCTATAACCCAGATAATGATGTGAGCTCGTTACCTGAGCATGAAAGAATGATGCTATTGCGTTCAGGAGAGGCTACACCTTTGGGTACAACGAAAACACCTGACGAACTCGATGTGATACTACAGACAAAGATCTATCCAAACACGATAGAGAAGATGTATGATATTCGTATACCTACTATCGTTGAGATATGCTTACAGCTACTCTCTATGCTTCCTCCAGGGTGGTCGATGTACGGAACTAATGACTCAGATGTACCATATATCCTGTCCAACGATATGGGTGATTTCATATCACCAGTAGAGATATACGACGAGGAGAACGACGAGACAGAGGTCCTATATGCTACACCACAAGATAAAGTCATCGATGGAAACATTATGAACGATGTATACGATGGACTATTGCAAACAAATGCAGAGAGCAAGGAAGAGCTACAGATTCTGTACCCTAGTGCATCTGAATACATCGAAAGAGCATTCAAGCCTGGCTCTTCTGTTCTCTCAATCATCAACGAGGGAAAGAACACAGGTATCTATGACCTTGCTGCAATTGGTGACGATGTATCTCTCATCACATCAATCATGAAGATAAAGACAAGATTTGGTGCCAATCGTATTCTCTATGCATAGGCGCTGCACTATACCTGTAACAGGTATATAACAATATGAATTATATCCTATTCAAATGAGTAACTGTAGAGATGAGAGATTCATACGTTCCGTATGCAATACTCCTGGTGTTACATGTGTATATCGCACGACACAGATACAGACCGAACAATGTGGTAATGCAACCAGATATACAGAGGTTGTGAACGTCTCAACATCTCAGGGTACTGCAACAACCAATCCAAATCTTGTAAGTATTGGGTTCAACCCTGCATGTCAGAGAAGAGGAAGATAATATGTCTGTGACAGACATAAATGATGCTGCAAATGTCGTATACAATGACTATCTCCAGAGTGTAAATGATAAATTGGTTGGTAGTATTGATTGCATTCATACTCATCGTACTCGTATTGCTGATACCAATGAGTTGGCTAGTCAAGATCATACTTATACTCATATTGGTTGGTCTTGCCGTTGGAGCATGGATGCTATTGCGTAATGCAACTCTCAATAACAAGATGGTGTTGTAACTGTATGAATATTCCTGTAACAGGAATATATTATGATGTTTACGATCAGATCGTACAAGAGATTGCAAACAAGAGTAACTGTCCCTGTATATCTATATGTGGTGATGCCTTGCCTTGGTTACGTATTGCAAGACCCTGCATGAATGTGTTGTATTGGGCAGTACCTACGATTCCCTTATCCCTTTCAGGACTATATCCATTGATGAAGTCAGTGTGGAAGTTAACCACCATATTTGGTCTCTCTCCGGAGATGACATTTCTCATGATTGTGATAGGAGTACCATTGGATATGATGTATGGTTGGTTATCTCTCTTTGCCATGAGAGTGTCGACGATTTCGTTCACAGATAGGCCATCTCCATAGATGAGTATCTTTGATACCTGTACAACCCTCAGTTTGTCTATGGTAGTGTCAGAGAATAGGATATCAGAATCAGTACGCCCCGCATCTCTTAGGTATTGCCGTAAGAGAGTATTCGTATCTTTCTCCATTTGTTCATGATTGTCTGGAAGGGTACGGAATAGAACCATACTTCTCCTATCAGAGGGAGTAGCCTTTGGCATTACTCTACTCCAGAGTGTTCTCTTGTTGGTGCGATCGTCTCTGGGACGAGACGCAGTTGTATTCAGACGTATGAATCTTATCATTACATCCTTGCTGGGAGGTATGCCAACATGCGCCATGTACTTGGCCATAACTTGTGCTTCTCGTGTGCAGTCATGACATGTACAGTATCCCTCATCCGGTATGGATATCACAGGACCAATACCTGATGTATTTGGCGTAGTTCCTATAGCGTATCTCCTCACTGCCTGATCGACTGCTGCACCAATGTCGTATGATGACATACGGGTGATGACATTGAAGTATGACAATGCCTTCTCGTATGAGGAAATGTTATACGTTTGCATGCTAAACGGTCTGAACGAGAGTAGACGAGTCTCAGTACTCTTTATACGTGACCATGCCTGTGTATATATCTGTCCTGACAAGTATTCATATGTTGTTCCAATACCGAATGGGAGTCTGAACTTCAGCTGTGATGCATATGGTTGCATAGTCTCTACCCATCTCTTCTGCATGGTCATATCTCTGTCTACTGCTTCCTCAGATGATCTGTCACGAATATCAGATATGAAGATTAACTTGTTGTTTAGACCGTATCTCTGTAAGTACTTCTGTGCAACATCATCAGTGAAGAAGCCTTCATACTCTCCATTCATGGATGGATCTGCAAACTCAGGAGGAACGATACGAATGATACGTCTGTCTACATCAATAGATGTATCCTCTTTGATGTCGAAACGAGATGGTCTATCCCATACATGTATCCTGAGATCTGTGACATTAGCAAAGAGACTGAGTAGGTAAGGAATATGAGAGCCAGGTGCAGCACCAACATATACGATGGTAAATCCTCTACCATTACCTCCCTTGAGAATGTCATCCCTGAGCACCTCTACGATGAGTTCTATCTCAGAGATGAGTAGTTTTCTCTGTCCCCAATGCATAGCAGATGTCCACTCATTAGAGTCGTACTCTCTCTGTCTGTCCACATTGTTGATGTCAATGATGTCTGTGGGAAATCCCGTTGATATTGGTGCTATTATCGATCCAGTGCTCTCCTTTACTTGCCTGATACGAGATATCATATGGATGAACGGAAGGAGACCCTGTATCTGTCGAGTGAATTGAGAGTCAACAGAGAGGTCCTGGTCCTGCAGAGGAACTGGTATACTCACACTGGGTAACATGACATTGGTTAACTCTTGGAGGTAACTAATCCTGTGATCTTCTCTCGCAACAATACATCCTCCAGCATACACCTGCTTCACTACACCTCCTATTATATCTCTGTTGTCTGTCATTGTGACGAATCCAGGATACCCATGGAATATGAGTACTTTTGACATATACCCTCGCGATGAAATAATATGGCGTGCAAGTACCTCTGCCTTCATACCATTTGCATATCCGTTCCCAATGATGATGATCATTGAGTCACGAATAGGGGACACACTCTCAACGTTTCTCAGTGCATCATCCATATTCTGTACGAAGCGAGAGAATAGCTGTTGTGGAGGAGATGAGGATTCGTTGTAGCGTGTAGTGTACCATATGAGTATCTCTCCCTTTTCCTGTATCTGCTTCACGACGTTATCGTCTCCACCATACACCACGAATCTCTTCCCACTGAATCTATCAAGTATAGAATTAAGATCCATTTTATTGATGGTTGATTTCTTTATCGTCAAGATAAACATATATCTGTAACAGATATATTAACTGATGATGTTGAAGTATTTATAGTATGTAGGACTAATATGCGTGAATACACTCTCATCAACATGTTGCTCTACACACGGGACACGATGGGTTGTTGTCAACCCATCTCTTCATATCAGTGTATTTACCCTTGTGTCCACAAGGAAGTATGAGTATCTGATCACCAGTCTTTAACTCTTCTCTCTGTATTGGACAGAGAAATGGCTCACCTACATAGGATATAGGGCGATATCTTGTTGCTCCCTGCACGAAGTATATGAAGTCAATGAGAAGCTCTCTTGTCTCATCAATGTCTGTCCTGTCCAGAGCAACAAGTAGTCTATCAACGAGATAAGAGTATCTCTGATTTGATACTCTTTCCTTCAACCATGTGAATACATCTCTGTATCGACCAACTACTACACCTATTATAACAGATACAATCACTGTCAAAGATGTACTCATTGTGGCAAGAGAGAGCCAAGAGAGTATCACACTCAATAACAGTGCAGATCCGATGTATCTTATGACGATCATTTTGTTTTACATGCAAATGGATGAATTGTTTGATGTGCTTTCAAACATTGCGTTGTATCTCGATTATCGGAGTGTATACACAATGTATCTAGTGTGTTCTGATTGGTTCAACACGCTCTCTAACCATGACAGAGAGATATTCAATACTCTCCATATGCAATATCCAAAGTGTATGACTGTGAATGACAAGATGATGGAAGCTATTGAAGATGACAACATCCACATCGTATACAGTATGATCTACACAGAGTAGTACCCTTATCATGCCAGAGAATACTCTCTGATGTCGATAATCCACTCGACGGAAGGAGATATAGTAGCATCCGAGGAGAACAGATTGATTACATCACAAGTAGGAAAGGTCATGAACTTGTACAACTTCTCTGTATATATATACAGCTTGGACTCATATACGTATCTGCAATGGAGAGGGTTCCACCCTGAGTACCTAATGTATATATTCAATGGTATGAAGGATCGTGTACCTGTTGACTTCTACAGTGATCTACTTGCTAATGCAAAGTACCTGAATGATTAGTCATACATGTTACATGTATGTTTTACGAGGTCACATCAAACGAGAAGTCGTATGGTTGAATACTGTTTGGACCGAGAGAGATAGGGAATGCAAGATATACACCTTCTCTCTGTGCAACTGTACCATCGTTGACACTCACTCTACCTTCACCTACAGTGTATCGGATGTGCACTGTTATCTGATCAGATAGGGAGTTTGTCACCGTACCTATGAGGCTCACATTGGTAGTAGAGGCACGTCTCTCTGTGCTAGGAGGCACGTTGTCACCATTCAATGTTATAACTGGGACAGACGATTGTTGTGCACCGTTGCGTGTAATGGTTCCACGCGCATACACAGATGGTATGACAAGGAGAGGAATGTCTCGTCTCTGTCCTTCCCCTGTTGATTGTATACTTGACACGGTCTCTAACTCTCCTCCTCTGTACACATATAGAGATCCAGAAGGAAGGTCAGCAGGAGCTATCCATTGAACAGTGTATGTTGCGTTTGCCTGGCCGTTTGGTGCATTGATGACGTATATGATGCGAGTATCTACATCGTTCCTGATGAGCGGTATTGATACATCGAACCCGGCAGGAACATCGTATCTACCATCCACAACATATATAGTACCTGCTGCACTTTCCTCGGGAGATGCTATACTCTCAGATGCAAAGTTCGCAGAGTATAGTCTCGAATATGAGGGTACCTGTTCTGCAGTGATCACCTCAAATTGTGCATCAGTGATGTCGTTGAATGTGCCATTACTGACCACGAGATCAGACTCAATCTGCTGATTATCAATGTCAAGAGAGTGTACAACGTTTCCATTGATGCCAGATGTAAGGTATGAGAGAATCAGTTCGTCAGGTGTAATACCGGTCGATGACCTGCCAATGATGTATTGTCCCTCCTCTATCTCGTCGTAGTTTCGTATGGTCAATCTGTTCGCTCCCTGGGAAAGAGTTACTCTCCCATCAGTGTAGTCTACAAGTGCACCAACATATGTGCTGTCTTCCTTTGACACTGCAGTTAGTGATCTCACAGATAGATATATATTTCCTGTAGTACCTTGTATCTGAATAGTGTTCAGATCTACCTGTTCCCTATTGAGAGGGATGATGAATGACGAGTTATTCAATGGTTCAACTTCGAGCATGTGGTTGCGTACAAACGCTCTCCTATCTGGAAACAATCTTACGTCCATTTATACATAGAATATAAATGCCAATCATATACATTCTCACAAACAAATGGTACAAGGTAGATAATATGTATAAGGTTGGTAAACACCAGAGTAATGATATTGATAAGTTACTACTGCAGTACTCTTCTCGCTACATGCCTGGAAGAGAACTCGTTCAGCACTGGATCGTTGATGATTGCACAACAACAGAACTCATCCTTCATGATGCACTCGATGACAGCCCTGTTGCAGAGAGAGTAGAGGGTGAGTGGTATCGTGGAGACATTGATTCTCTCATCCTTCTGATCGAAGAGAACATCAAGAGATGCATGTATGATCCATACACATTGCGTATACGTATTCGTGACAGATTCCGTGTGTATCCTTTGAGTGTCATCTCTCATGAGAGACTGGCTGCACTAGGTACATATCTTGGCATACACAACCCTCTAGACACTGCAGATGACAATTGGAGAACCCTACAGATGAGTCTTATCTTCTCACAGAAGAGAATCATACACCTGCATGAGAGTGAAGACAAGATGAGCCAAGAGACACAGCTGAGATTCTCACAGCTAACAGGCCATCCTCCTGGTGAGAAACTACTTTCTCTTCTGTATCTGTATGTAAAGCCTCGACTCTCATCTGTGGATGCTCATTCGTTATCATCGGTAGTGTTGAGAGATCCTCAGAGGGTACGCTCTTCTCGTCCAGGTGCACCCTATACATACGATGCAAACGAGACACCCACTGACAAGATCCTTCGTCAACTCTCTCATGACAAGATGAGGCAAGAGAACAACTATGAGAGTATGACCATACGAGAGCTATACTCTATCTTGCACACGATAGCTCCAAAGGGATTCTCTTACATAGTGAAGAAGGAGGACATCATAAAGGCAATACGACATCCTGAATTGATACCATCAATGATAGAGAACGGCCGCAATAGGAGGAGTAAACCAATATAGTATATATCTGTAACAGATATATCAGTCAATGTCTTCAGTTGCAACACCATTCACAGATTTGGCGTGTGCATGCTCGTCTAGATCGACAACAAAGTGTTCCTTATGTAGTTGGACTAGCCTATCCTTTCTACACCTATAACTCAGATCGTATATCTCAGTGTCAATGTCAGAGAGGATAATGCAGAGAAAGTCTATTGCAGGTGATGTCTCAGGAATGATGCATCGATCAATGTATGACTCTATCAGTTTCTTTACCATCTCCTCATTGCTGAAGAGACGGGCGAGAGACATTGCCTTACTCAAGTAGTAACACTTGATAGCTTTCTTTATCTTCTTATCACTGTATTGATTGTCGTGCATCTTTTTATGACATGGATATGTGCGAGATAAGGAAACATATGTGATGTAGTTGTGTATACCGAATGAATACCCTGATTCAATTGGTGTTGTTATAGAACATGTAGAAAAATGTCTGCATCTGAGTATCAGGAGCTTGATCCTGTGCGTCATATGCTTCAGAACCCAGAGAGGGATCTTGGAGATGCAAGCGTACATCCTGTATCACGATATCTCCTTGATATGAATAACATGTCTTTAGCATTGCATGAGATGCCATACAGTACAGCTGTAGAGAGACTCTATCAAGAGATCCTGTATAATGCTATTGATAACGCAGAGAGATCTCGCAAGGATGGCATTGATCCTGGTGTACTCAAGGTATGGATGTCAAAGGATACGATTCGTATACGCAATGAGGGTAAGCCTATACCTTGCGGGTTGCAACCAAATCGTGACATACACAAGCCAGAGTTTATATTCTCAAATCTCCTCACTGGATCTAACTTTGGTGGTGATGCTCGCAAGGTACAGACTGTAGGTGGTAGATTTGGTATTGGTGGTAAGGCAGCGAACATATTCTCTTCGTTCTTCAACATTGATATTGTGAACGACAAAGAGTACATCAATGAGGATGGTTGTGTCGTTGCGAAGGGAGAGAACCATGCACAGCCTGGTGTCCGATACAGACAGACATGGAAGAACAATATGTATGTCACATATCGCCCTGAAGAGGGAGACACTGCCGACATCAAGAGGAGTAAGCAGGAGGAGTACAGAAAGAGAGTAGCTCCTATCATCGAGCCATATAGTAGAGCACCCTACACACAGGTTACATTCATCGTTGACTTCTCCAAGTTCTACGATAATGATATACAGTATGGATTCTCTGGACAGAGAGGATACACGCCTGCCATGGTAATGTCATACGCAAAGCATTGCGCAGATGCATCAGCAACAGGAAATATCAAGGTGTACTTCAATGACAGAGAGATAGATTGCACTGACTACAACATTAATGGAGAGGTAGAACAGGGTCTTGGCATTCTCAAGTATGCACGCCTATACTTTCCTCATCTCCCTTCTCATTTACTGTTCTGCACAGAAGATAGTCTGTGTCTCCTTCTTGATACCCCATCTGATGGCACTACTATATCGTTCGTTAATGGCGTCATTAATGAGGAGGGTGGCGTACATGTTGATGCATGGAGGAGGACACTATTCAAGGGTATCATCTCGCACTTCAAAGCAAAGATGAAGGGATTCAAGCTCACGGACAAGATAATCAGTGGTCATATCTCAATGATCTTATTCTGTCGTCTTGCTAACCCCAAGTACAAATCGCAGACAAAGGACAAGGTTACAGATCCAAGACCACGTACATCTACTTGTGGCATTGATGGTGACTCAATTAATATGGGACAGATTCTTGAGTGGGACTCAGTGAAGAAGCTTGAAGACATTGCTCGCATACAACTCAACGCCCTTGCCAAGAAGACCGATGGTGACAAGAGAAAGATCGTCGATTCGAACAAACTCATGGATGCAGCAAATGCAGGCACTGCCGAATCATACAAGTGTACCCTTCTCATCACTGAAGGTGATGGTGCTGCAAACTTTGCCATCAAAGGTATTCAGGATGGTGGGTATACTGGTGCTCTTCCTATCAAAGGTAAGTTATTGAACGTAGGTAACTGTGATAACGAACAGTATGCAAACAACACAGAGATCAAGGAGATGAAGTGTGCTATTGGACTGAGAGAAGGCTATGACTACAACACGGAAGAGTCTCGCATGTCACTTCGATATGGATCGCTGATAATTCTAACTGATCAGGATAGAGATGGTGCACATATTCGCATGCTTATCATCAACTTCTTCCGTCACAAGTTCCCATCATTGCTCATGAGCACAACAGATGGTAGGCTGCCCTCGTTCGTCAAGATTATGGAAACACCATATCTTCGTGTCAAAGATGGTCGAGACATAGTACCATTCTTCTATGAGAAGGAGTACAATGACTGGATGAATAGTGCCGATCTCTCTGAGCAAGACAAGATGCGTAGATCAAAGTGTGACCTTAAGGTATTCAAGGGGCTTGGATCTTCTTCCGACATGGAACTCATGGAAGCATTTAACATCGGCAAGGTTATGACACCGACATGGGATGAGAAAGCATCTGCACTGATGTCCATTGCATTCGACGATGGCAACGAAGATGAGAGGAAAGAATGGTTGATGTCATGGGACCCTATCAAGAAGGAAGGAGCGCACGCACACAACTTCGAAGAGGATACAATATCACACCTTGTGACGAATCAGCTCTGCGAGTTCTCATGGGTGAATGCTCTCCGTTCAACACCTAACATCGTTGATGGGCTCAAAGAGTGTCAGCGAAAGGTTCTTACTGTTGTTCTTGCTCTTGCAAAACCGAAGAAGGTGTCACAACTCAAAGGTCTAGTTTCTGATGCGATGCACTATCGCTATGGTGACGAGGCTCTGTACAGAACCATTGTAGGTATGGGTAACTATTGTGTGGGTACAAATAATATATCACTGATCAAGGCAGGCGGACAGTATGATTCACGCCTCGGTAAGAAGGCTGCTCCCGATAGATACCTCTCTGCTGCACGTCCTACAATCCTCAAGTATCTCTTTGTCAAGGAAGATGAGTGTATCCTTGAGTACCTATATGAGGGCAAGGAAAGAATAGAGCCCCGTCACTACTACCCTATCCTTCCCATCTGGGCGATCAATGGATCAAGAGGTATAGGAACAGGATTCTCTACGAATATCCCTGCACATAAGCCTCTTGATATCATGAAGTACATCATTTGGTGGTTACTGGTACACACTGGACAGGCCACATCATGTCCTGTTGGTAAGACAGTTACGTCAACAGATGGTACCAAGAAGGATATACCATATCTTGCACCTCCCGAAGTTGCCCCATGGTATAGACAATATCAGGGACAGATCGTTAAGAGTGGTAATGACTGGTACTCTATTGGGAAGTTCGAGGTAGTTCCATCCCGCAAGAGAGTCAAAGATATCCTTGTAACAGAGATTCCTGTCACCCAAACCATCAAGACATACACAGAGAAGCTGAAGAAACTGAAAGACAAACCTATCATGAAGAATTGGACAGGTACAGATGGTGCAGGTAAGTCTATCAAGTGCCCAACATGGATTACAGGATACAAGTCTATCCCTCGACGTATGACATACACATACAAGGGAGAGAAGTATATCGAGGTTCTCCCCTGTATACAAATAGAAGGTCCTCTCTGTGCTACAACTGTTGATGCAGGACCTATTCGCGCACTGGGTCTCATTGAAAAGATATCAGACACCAACATCACTCTACTCGATGAGAACTCTCGACCACGACAGTATGGAGGCAAGAAAATCTCTGTGTGTCATGATAACGGAGAACAAGCATACGTTGTGTCAGGCATCATGAATGCACTTGATCACTATTGTCAGATTCGTTACGATGCATACGTGCGTCGTCGTCAAGAGATGCTGAGAATATGGAGAGAGAAGATTGAGCGATTAGAGTTGCAGAAGAGATTCATGCAAGATGTAATCAATGAGAAGATCCGGTTCAGAGGCACTGACAACAAGATCAAGAGAAAGAATGTCCTCATCGAAGATATTGAGAGACTTGGTTATCCTCGAGAGTTTGGTGATATCTCTCTATTCTCATTGACAGAAGATGGCATTGATAAAGTCAATGATGAAATCAATGGGTTCAAAGGTAAGTACAATACCTACAAGAGAAGTACACCTGCATCCTTGTGGACAGACGAGCTTAACACACTATATGACCACTTGTAACATACACATATATATATCTGTAACAGATATATTACTGCAACGGAAGAAGCACAGCGGAGTGCCTATCTACCTACAAGATGTTCCCAATATAGCATATCAATACTCTATTCGATACTTACATACATCCATATACCTGCAATAATTTGTTATAACAATCGATTGTGAAACTTTAGGAAAGCACGGGAAATCTTCACGCTGAATCATTCACGTTGTAGTGTACAACAATGTAGATTCCCTACGAATAGATAGTATTGCATCTGTTACAGATGTAACAATGATAGGTTATAGAGTGGTTGATCGCACTCTCTGCATCAAGATGCAGTGCACATGTTCTTCTACTCTCCTTGTATGAAAGGTAAATACATCTGTTACAGATGTAGTGTATACTCCTATCATCGAAGAATTACATTGTTGTACACTACAACGTGAATGATTCAGCGTGAAGATTTCCCGTGCTTTCCTAAAGTTTCACAATCGATTGTTATAACAAATTATTGCAGGTATATGGACGTATGTAAGTATCGAATAGAGTATTGATATACCTGTTACAGGTATAATGTTGCACACGGTTGATGTGTAAAGCATATGTATATATTTTGTGTACATAGGAAATGGACACTGTACGGTTCTTACATATTGAACCATCAACGAATAAGGGAAAGAAGTGGAAGGCTACGTTCTATGATGTATCTGAGCACCCAGTGAAAACTATACACTTCGGTGCATCTGGATATGAAGATTACACAATACACAAAGATGATAAACGAAAGAGATCATATCTTGCACGACACTCAAATGAAGATTGGAGTAATCCAATGACTGCAGGTGCACTATCTCGTTGGATACTCTGGGAGTATACTGACTTCGACCAAGCAGTCAAGGCCTTTGAGAAGAGATTCAACCTTTCTCCTCTTGTCTAATTGATAGTATTATATCTGTTACAGATATATGTTAGGAAGAGGTGTACCTCTTCTGTTGCACTGTAGGGATTACGTTCTCGTACACCCAAGAATCTGCATACTTTCTGTAATCAAACATGTTGAACTCAGTGTCAGATGGTTGTGCGTAGTGAAGCAACTCTACATCAGTGGGTGTATAGGAAAGGTGTCTCTCTCTTTGAACATCGAGTATAGCATTTTCATACACACATGGTCCGTCGGCAAACAGAGATAGGTCCTTATTTGTTGGATCCCATTCATAAGGTATGTTCCTCAATTGAGAGTATCTCTCACGAATCTCTTCCCATTTGGTGTATAGCTGTGCAAGATAGTATCTATGACCATCATCAACCTCTGTATGGCAACGAGATTCTGCCTCTCTGCATGCAAGTTCTGATCTGATTCCCTCTATGAAGAAGACAGCTTGACCTGGTGTCTTTAACCAATATACACTGGGAATGCCTATACGATGTATATAGCTACGACAATACTCCTTGTATTTGATGTGTTCTTCACATAGGAATGCTTGTCTATGATATTTGGCGTTCCTACCACATCTCTTACCATTGTACATGGTGTATTCGCAACTCTTTGCATTACCCATTTGATTTCACGTCAAACATAATATGTAGTTTACGGATGGTTGAGAAAATGATACTTTCCGCACAAGGTACATCTATGGGCATCGACGATGTGTATGTAGAATACAGTCCTTTCCTTTCGATGATGAAGAGCACATCTCTACAGGTAGAGATGGAGAACGGTGCCTATGTTATTGATGTTGAACCTTATGTCCTGTCTGAATATATACAGTTCTTACAGGGTTTAGACTTCTTCATGGATGCTAATGTGGCAATGTTCTTCGACTATATGGGTCATCATAATCAGATGAACTACCCCTTAGACTACTGGATGATCAAACTGAAGGACAACTGGATAAGGGATAGCTTCTACAAGTTGAAACTCTGTGAGGATCCATACTATCGATTGGTTGAGATACCAGTAGAGAGACACCTTCGCCTGTATAGGTATAGTAAGGATGGTGAGACATTTGATGCAGATGCAGGTGATAGAATATCTGATTATGGCACCGAGTGTAAGCCTATCAAACTTGGTGGTCCTGTATATGTTGCGGGTGGTGCTGCGCTATGGGTGGGTGGTTACATTGACACTGTAGAAGATGTTGATCTGTTCGTTGTCGCGGATGAAGGTACTGCCAATAAGTATACATCCTCATACACGATGTATCACTGTGACAACGTATCGAATATCGGGGGTGAGATTGAGTCATTGAACGGCCCATCCACTCTTGAATACAAGAAGATACAGCTCATTCATCGTCTATATAAGTCCCCTGCACAAATCATATATGGTTTCGATCTTGACTGTGTGGGTGTACTCTACGATGGAAAGTCCCTATGGGCAACAGAGAGGGCACTCTATTCATTGAGAGAGAAGATGAACTGGTTTGACCCATCACGTGCATCACCTTCCTACATATACAGGCTTGCCAAGTACAAGAGTAGAGGATTTGATATTGGTCTGCCTCTCTTCTCTGACAGCAACCTTAACCGTGATGCAATCGGTGACTTCGCGTCAAAGATCATTGGTACCATTCTTGATCATCCTAATCTTGAAGAGCACGTCGGTGATCTCGACAACGAGGAATTCTTCTCCACGCTCAAGCCATATATGACTCATCTCTCTGAGGAGGACATAGATCGACTATACAAACTTGCATCATTCCGTCTGCAGAATAAGAGTGCCCTTGGATATATGATGCATCTCGTATGGGGAGATCTTGACGATCTTCCAGCAGATCCCGCATCCCAACTCATCCTTGCCAAGTACTACAATGTGGTATCTTCAAGGTGGAAGAAGACTGACTATGACGTAATTGTACGAATCCGTGATATGTATGGTACTATCAACAAGCGCTTCAACGTATCAGATGGTGACATTGTTCCTAGCAATGGAATAGTGTGGATCACACAAGACCCAATGACACAGATTACGGGCACATTCAATCCTCAACCTATCAGTGATATGGAGAAGTTCTATAGTGCTAGTTCCTTCTATACACCATCCATGTAAATTACATATATACCTGTAACAGGTATAGTGCAGAGAGAAAATGATGATTTATATCCTCAGTATCTTTCTCTTTGTTCTTGCATACTATACTTTTGTACCTATGGTGCGGATGTTGTATAACAATATCCCTCGTACTGAGAATATGAACTGCCTTGTGTTCAGGCATCTGAGAGATCCTGTGCAGAGGATTGGTTCATCACTGAATCAGTGTGAGGATACGTCCTATCTCATCTCTGTTAGGAGAGCAATGTGCCTTATCCTCATGATGTTCCTCATCGAGATAGCTGCACTCATCGGTGCTGTTGTCATTCTCGTTGTGTATACGATGCCAGTGTGTGTTGTGATTGCTGTGCTTGTGCAAATGTAATGTATATCTGTAACAGATATATCTATGTGCGGTATACAAATGGTTAACCTTGTGTTGACATCCATAGGAGGACAACAATATAGAGTAGAAGTTATGCGTACGACGTATGACATCCGCACAGGAATGGGCAAGTATTCTTCCCCTCCTTCTCATGGTATGTTATTCGTGTTGAGAGGAGAGTATAGGACCGTTACAATGAGAGGTGTATCATTTCCACTGTATGTATCATTCTTTGACAGGCAATGGAATGCGCTGCTCCCATCGGTATGGATGATGATGCACCCTGGAGATATGGACAGATCGTTACCAAAGGGTACATACTATATGGTTGAATATCCAGCTTAGACATTGAGGTAGTACATCTGTAACAGATGTACATCATGAGATTCGATAATATTAGAATAATAAAATTGGTTCCTCCAATCAAAATGTCTAAAGGGAATCGACGACAACTAGTCAAGGTGAGTATAGGTTCTTACATCACAGACAATCGTGGCAGAACATCTGCTGAGATAGACGATTCTGAACCATGCATACGACAACATGCACTATATGATCAACAGATGGGATATCTCAATGCACCGGGATGGCCTGCCTGTGATGGTGATCATGCTGCGTGCTTTGGAAGTACAGGATATATACCCTTACGATATGACATTGTCAATCCTGCATTTGATGCTGTTATACTCTCATACCTCGCAATGTTTGAATACATTCCTGGTGAGAGTGGGAGATCGTCTCTTCGCATGAGAGAAGGTGTGGCTGAGCTCGTAGAGAAACACAAGACACTGAGAGGATATCGTCGTCTCAAAGCTATATCACAGGATATTGTCTCAACGAATCCATGGAAGATATGGGATGAGAAAGGAGGTGTTCGCTATAAGATACGCGCGAAGAAGAGAGCAGATGACCAGGACGAATTCGTCGAGATCACTGGTTCTGACCTCAAGAGACTACTCGCTGCTTCAACACGTAAGTACTCGGACGATGATGCAAATGTGACATTGAGGCAAATTGGTCTCAATGTTGATGTCTCTAAGCCTGAAGACTTTGTTCGTGGAGATATACCCGTCCTACCAAACATTATGAGAGCACCACAGAAAGGTTCTGATCTGAGCAACACAGGATGTGTTCGTGGCAAGCATCACCCTTTCACTGATCACTATAGTAACATCATCAATGCAGTTCGCGGGGGTGATGCCTCTGAGATACGCAAGGAGTGGATGAACCTCATCAAGAATGGAGAGGTAAGCAATCTGAAGGAAGCAGTGTTCTCGTCGAACAAGGGATCATTCCTTCGCGGTGGTATGTTTGCAAAGGTAGGAGGACAGGTTGCTCGTTCTGTTGTGGCACCAAACCCAAAGCAGAGACCAGATCAAGTGGGTATTCCCCAGCGTCTCGCTCGTGACATATCTCTACGCATTCCTGTCTCACAGGAGAATATCGAGGACATTGTACAACTCATACAAGAGGGACACATCACTCATATTCTCCACACACGCACAGGAGAGTACATCCGTGTGGATGAGTTCTCGAACATCACTCTTGAACCAGGAAAGATGCTTGTGCTCAGAGAATTGCGCGACGGAGATGTTGTCCTCACCAACAGACAACCTACACTACACAAGAACTCTATCCTTGGATTTGAAGTATTCCTCCACGACGAGGATGTCATATATATTCATCCAAGCTCAACCAAGAGCTTAATATTCTAAGGCTCTAACAGCTGACTGCTAATATAGTTACAAGAATCACTATATTAGGTAAACAGTGTAAGACTTGTCTCGAAAGAGTATATAATCAGCTAGTATCTCTATATGAGATGCAACATCACCCAAATGCGGGAAACCCGTAAAGTCTACAATACTCGTAGAGCTACTGGAAACGGTAGTCAATCGGCTCAGGTTAATGGCCTCGAGTCGTTCAATTAAGCAAACAAAAATGAATAAGGAATTTGGTGATATTTATCGTATTCTTAACACGGTCAATTCTAAATCTTACATTGGTCAAGCCAAACACTTCTCCCGCCATGGCAATAACAAAGATGGCACAGTCAAGTACGAGAGAAGAGGATGGAAGGTTCGTATTCATGAACACTTCTATCGTATTTTTCATGATAGAAAACGTGCATGTCCTAAACTCGCCAATGCGGTAAAGAAGTATGGACAAGATGCATTCGTTGCGTTCCGTATAGAAACATGTACTCTCGTCGATCTCGATGATAGAGAAGCATGGTGGATTCGTATATTCAACTCTTTCAATGAAGGATATAATGCATCCCCTGGCGGAGGACAATATGTCCTTGATCACGACAGGATCTCCGTTACGAAACAGATGAAATGGTTTGATCCCGATGTACGTGAACGAAGATTAGAGAAACGCGCACATAAACTTCCATCAAATATCGATGCTTACACGGTCAATAATGAACATGTAGGATATCGCGTATATATTATTCGCAGAAGTAAGAGATTCGCAAAGGTGTATGGTCCAGGATATAATATTTCCCTTGAAGAGAAGCTAATGTTAGCCATTCAATGGAGAGACGATGTAATGAAATATATGGATCAGATACAGCACTTACCTCTAGAGGAATTTATCTCTAAGATCAAGGAATGGAACGATATTCATCACAAATACACCAATGATAATCCAAATGGAGTAGTAAAATATCGAGTTCTGAACGAGAAAGAAGGACCGAAGATTATGAAAGGAAGAGATAGAACTAATGGTCTCCCGGTATATGTGTACGAACTTAAGAAGAACGGTACCCATACAGGGTATCAATCTATGTTCACACATAATGGTAAGAGGTATTCAAAGACATTTGGATCAACGAAATTACCTATGGAAGAGAAGATTAGATTATGTATCCAATGGAGAGACCAAAAGCTTAATGAACTGAGTAACAACTTGTAGAATACCCCGAAAGGGTAATCGGCAATCCGCAGGGAAGCCTAAATCACAATACGTGATATGGTACTCCCTCAACGACTGTGCCTATATTTGGATATATAGGAAACGGTGATGGGTACACTATATGTGTGCTTAATGTATAGTCTAATTGCTCTGCGAAAGTAGAGCTGATAGTATAGCTGTCTAAACCTTCGGGCATGATGGCCATACTACTGTTGGAATGGATTTTGACGGTGATGAATGCAATGCAATCTTTCCATATACACCATTGGGTATGAGAGAAGTGAAGGAGCTGATGTTCGTAGAGTATCACATGGCATCCCTTGCGAGTTCATCTCTTATCGTGGGTTATCATCAGGATGTTAACCTCTCTGCCCACATGATGACCATGCAAGGTAACTTTGTACCTGTTGCTGTATGGAACGAGATGGCAAGAGTATCATATGATACTCGCTGGAAGGAGAAGTACGGTGATAGCGATGAAGGCTTTGAACTGTGGCTAGACCAATTCCAGGACAGAATAGAAGAGGTTGGTATTGAGATGTACTCTGGACACGGTCTATACAGTACTCTTCTCCCTGAGGATATGGAATGGTCCTTAGGTGGTGCACAGATTACTCGTGGTATCCTCACAAGGGGACTCCTTGAGGCAAAGACCACATCTGGTACCAGTTCAAGCATTGGCATGGTCATGTATAGAACGTATGGATCAAAGGAGACACTATCTTGGCTCAATGGTTCATATCGTATGCTTAATCTGTATCTAATACAGAGAGGTATTACCCTGGGATTTCCACATCTTCTCTTGACCAATGATCAACAAACAAAGATCAACGCAATCAAAGACTCAGTTGCACGCAGGAAAGATTTGCGCACGAACACAGAGGATATACTCGATCCCGTACTACGTGCCCGTACTGAATATGAGATTGCACAGGAGCTAAGCAATGCCAGAGAGACTGTTTCTGTAGAGGTTATGAATCCAAAGGACATTGATCTCACCCTTGATATCAAAGGTAAGATAGTTGGTAACATTGTCCTCTACAGGCGCAACTATAGTATTTTACCCAACTGTGATGCAGGAGATATATGCATTAGCAATGATCCAATGTTGGACATTCCCAATGATGCAGTAGTTGCACCTATCAGTATGGAAGTGTTTGACCAATTCCTCGGCAACACAACCAGAGAACAAGATGAGAGATCCGCTACTGCCATTTCAATAGTGGAAAAGATCTCCATCCCTGTGTATGACATCGGTAAGATAGTGGAGAGCGGGGAAGAGTATGGTCAACTGAACAATATAAGTCTCGATCTCTACAGTGGTTCAATTACATGGGTAGCCAGTGATCGAACATATGTCTGGTCAATGGGGTTATTCCCTCGCGTAGAGATCACTCTCGTGTCAAAGGAGATACGCGGAGATAGTATACTCTACACCTATACAAATATTGATAGATCCTATGTCACACCCAACCCACTTCGTATCATGATTGAGTCAGGAGCAAGAGGTAATGCTACGAATGCTATTCAAATAGCAGGCATTATTGGACAGCAATCATTCGGTGGAGGTCGTATTCCTCGCATGTTAGAGACATCACAAACACCTCTCGTTGCATCACTAGATTCAGAGAGTGTAGATTTCAAGAATGCGACTGGTCCTCGAAGTATGCCATGCTATGCCTTTGGAGAGAACACACCTACAAGCAGAGGATTCATCTCTAATTCTTACATCCATGGTATGACCCCGGACGAGTACATGTCTGCACACGTTGCATCAAGAGAGAATCTGACATCTAACACTGATCTTACCCCCCGCACTGGATACTTTGAGAGAAGAGTACGTACGTTCACAGAGAATCTACGCATTACTCGTATCGATGGTAAAACTGTAGTAACCAATGAGAGAGGTGTTATTGTTATGTGGGACTATCTACTTGACCCCTCTCGTGTATTCTCCATTGATAAAGAAACTACATTCGTTGACACACCATTTGAGATTCGTCATATGAAGTCGTTCAGTAATGGATATAGGAGAGACAAGGTTGTGTATCTCTATGTACCATACAGGGAGAGAATGGATGCATATCTTGCTATTGACCAGAGAATACAACAGATACTCTCAACACAGAGTATAGTCGGTACTGATGTGGTCATAGCATGTGATCCAAGGATTGAGTTCACACATCCTGATTTCTATGAGTACCTACACAGTATGCTACCTAGTATCGTGCAGAACAACACTAGGCATACACAAGGTACAGCAGTGTCAGACATCGTGGTATTCTCTCTGTCTCCATCTCTCTCCGAGGCACAGAGGAAAGGATTCTTCCTATCGATGACAGAGTACGATACTGTCATTGTGATACCAACAACTGGTAGATACATCGATGTAAAAGTTGTGTCGAACGTCGTAGACAATGTGAGTACTCTCCTTCCAAGAGGAGGAAGTGCTGCTCTCAATGTATCAGCACCGTCTATATATGCAGTATCTCATCCTGCCCCTCGTAGAAAAGCTATCCCTCTCAACATTCTATACTCTATGCTTACATATGGTGCAGACTTTGAGAGATTCCCATACATCGTAAAACCGAGTACGCAATCGTACTCATTGCTAGAACAGCACTCTCTCTTTGAGGCACTCCTTCTCTCTGGAGATGTCTACTCCGTCTAAATCATATACCTGTAACAGGTATACTATTTCACAAGGCCATCATATGGTATCTTCTCTATGGATTCAATACACAGATACAGTAGTTGCCGAGGAGTAAGTATTGCTCTTGCCGACTCCACAAGCATCAGGTTTATAGCCTGTGGTTGAAACACAATGAGTACTACTGGCTTACCAATGGCAAATGCATATCCTACTTCCATCATCGTACCAGGATCTTCCTCATCATATATTGCAACTACTATATCTGCATTCTGTATATGGTATATATTGCTCTGAAACACTTCTATTCTCCACTGTGGAGAGAACTCTTCATTGATTGTCTGTTGGTTCAGACGTGGACTATACACACATAGACGCTTCGTCTTCAATATCTTCTCCAATGTTGTTACTCTCTGTAGCTGATTTTCATTGAACCAACCAGATGCAAGATACACATTACTCATATCCTTTACATCATATTGATATTGTAACAAAATATGGAAACTACAAGTACACTATTGAAGTGCATATACACGTTTCGATATCAGTACCAGGACATCGTGAATGAGATGTTGCTAAGAGCAATGGAGTGACGGACACATCTTTGTCAGTATCATAAATGGTTATATATGAATCTAATTGGTGGGGTTTCTGGTCTGGTGTGTTAAGGTTGGCACTCAATACAATGGTACTGATCATCATTAATGTGTGGGCTAAGAGTAAGGACCCATACATCGTACTCATACTTATGCTTGGCTCTATCATACTACTTGACGGTGTAGATTCGATCATTCCGCAGATGAAGTATGGATGGAACTGGGTGAAGAAGCCAACAATGAGTCACATACTTGGTGATACAGATACATTGTACGAGGTGAATAGCCACTATAACTATCAGATGTCTGACAAGATCATTGACACCGTACTTGTTGCAATGGTTATAGTACTGCATCTGCTAAGAGTCGGAGGAATGGTTTCACTATTTGAGTGGGTTCTCATGACACTCTTCGTCACTCGATTGATAGGGGTAATACTGTTTGAGACTACACAAGACTCAATATGGTTGGTTGTGTTCCCAGATTTCATTACTACTAATGTTCTTCTGTATCTGTTCCTTGTGTACATATTGCATGTGCAGGGTGTGATCCTTTGGGTGATCATGATAGTCTCCGTACCATTGAAGTATGCACAGGAGATCATCCTCCATGTGAAATCATTTCATATGCAGGGTAGTACATTGTGATCTGTCTCGTACCCAAATGACTCTATCAATTATTACAATTGATGTAGGTACACTGTATCAGGATTCAGGTGGATCGTTCTCCCTTTCTCCGCGATCGAAGAGTAGGGAATACTACATGTACACAGTGATGAAGCCACTACGTCTCCTTCATGTTGATCAAAAGAGAGTACATTCTCAGGATGGCCTCCGTGCTATCATCGATGTACTGAATGGACAGATGTATATGCTTGATGGCTGTGTACTTGGTGTAGATCGTATGATCATATGGTTACGTAACCCAATATCTATCATCTATGCAACAAACAGATCAATCATCAATGACGAATGGGTAGAAACGATTGATCGATATATAACGGCAACATCATCTATTGATGCATGCGATGTCAAACTATCGTCATAGATACCTGTAACAGGTATATTATTGGAATATTCTTCTTAGGCCTGGTTCAGTGATGTTCTCTTTGGGAATAGCCCATATCTTTGCATTTGGATTCCATTTGCCACCTATGGCTTTGAGTTGTTGTCTCTTTGAGTATGAGTTACCTCCCGAGATGTACCAGAAGTTCTCCACCTCACGAATGAGAAGTGGTTGACCTGATTGTGGGAGCAACTCATTGACGGTGTTGGCCTCGTCATTTACAGTGGTGAGAGATTCAGTATCAGAACCAATTGCAAACTTTGTGGGAACAAGTGATACACGAACGTTCGCAGGATTGATGACGGATGCATCGAATATCGACCCCAAGGGTACAGGTTGATATCGTGGAACTGTATCTGCTTGTATTCCCATTCTCTGTATGAATCTCATCGCCTGATCTCGATGAGTGAATCCATACGCAATCGTGAATGGTTGTGCTCCTTCCTGATCTCTGTATCGAACGACGTTATAGATTGTATTCATTTACATTGGTTACAATTATGTTCAATGCACACTAATCATTGATGTAGACACGAGGAAAGCACCACTCTCCCTATGTTGTTGCAATAAGACCGTGTACACACCTGTAACATATAGTAACCAGCTGGAGAACCCATATGAATAGGGATCTGATCTCCAGATACATACTTTCTCTGTAGGGAAATGGACTCACGTGTATGTAGGTTTGATGATGTATCATATGAGGATCATGTTCCTGTACGAAATTGGACACACCAACAAGGTATGAATGTGAAGGCAGTATACTCACATACTAAGTACCCAAATATCAAGCTATACACCCACTCCTGTACATATTAATGATATCAAGACACAGATAATATACCTGTAACAGGCATGTAATACTTACTCATCAGAATTCAGAGAGAAGCCAAAGAATAGAGGAGCCTCTATGTGGAGGTACCTATCTGCAGGGAATTGATGCTCTACCATATAGTTGTACTGATCCTCAGTGATTGAATATCGCCTATCATCATATGTAGGTGTACGACCATTGCGATATACTCATATGACTTTACACCCATGCACTTCGTAATGACAGGTACTAGCTCCTCAATATTATCACTTACATCCTCATCTAGAGTATGATCCATTATGAATTGTATCTTCTGTTCGTTCTCAGTGATTATTGCATATGATACATCTCAACTTGCTCCATAAGAGAACCACATCCTAATGCAAATATCATATAGACAATATAGACTAGGTACTTATCTTGGAATACCTACCCTTCGTTATTACAATCGGATACAATAACAAGCACATCCTCATCGTACATTGGGCAGATAGAACCTACCGTATCAGCTAGAATAGGTAATATTCTAATTACACCTGTAACAGGTATAACGTAATACAAAATAAATGAGTATATATACTTCATATATGAATAGGGAGGACATCTCTGTGACCAACTTTGTGGACAAGGTAGGAAAGGGTACAGGTCCTAGATATAAGACATACATAACACTATATGCTAGGAACTATACAGCTTGCATAGTGCGGTTGTGTGATGTATCTGCAATAGAGAGGAAGTTACTGTAGTGGTGTAGAAGCAAAGGATATATAAGGCTACAGACAGAGACTCTACATCTTCCTGTATTGAGATCAGATACTATTGATATGTGTATACTACGATATCAGAGAATCATAGAAGACATCCTCGGTAAGATGAGGCAGTATGGAGATGTGGAGCAGATAGATCTCTATAAGGATCATAGTACTCCTGTAATTGATAGACCGTATATATCCAAGGATATTACTCTCAGTGTAGGGAGATAAAGATATGGAGAACAGGTTGATTGATTGGAACGATGTCTCCTCCGTATACAATGCATGCACCGAAAGTATACTATGGGGTTTATACTCTGATGAGGACAAGATATCAACGATGATAGACAACTTTGCTCTTCTCAGTGCCGGTACTGACACTAACTCCTGACGGAGAGGTTCTTCTACGATCACTGGAACAAGGGATCGAAGCATATCATACAGATGTGTATCACAATGGTAATACAGTGGAACATACATCAGGAGAGAATCAAAGACCTCATCTCCAAAGGTGTAGATCCTGTACATGCAAGGAATGATGCTATATCAGATGACATAGACAGAGATGCAATAGTAAAGTATGCACTCTTTCTCAATGAATTAGATACATCTGTAACAGGTGTGTCATGTATGATGCTATCACATGTATCTGACGAGATTAACAGGGGCAAACAAAAGGCTTATTATGTGTCAAGATCAACGGTTGATAGAATAGTCTCCCTTGTCTCTACATTCTTCTTGACGAAACTTACGGTTATAGTGTATAGGATGTTTACGCAAGAGTGATGCTTGGTGAGACTTATGAAAGTGATCCCATCCTATATACCATGGCATCTCAATATCAGAAGGGTGTACATCAAGTTCTATGTGTTTCATATTATTGTTGTATCCTCTACCGGACGAACCTTCATCGTGATAGCGATGTATTGCGTTTATGATCTGCATTGCCTCCACTCTCTGCTTCCCAAGATACCGGTTATCGAGCACAGATAGAGATTCTTCAAATGACACATATGGAAGGAATGTTGTAACCATTGCTGATGATTTGGAATATAGTATTACACCTGTTACAGGTGTACACTATGAAATGCAAGACAAGGGTTGGAACTGGTCCAATGTGTCTGAACACATTGACTTGAGACAAGTGAGAGAGAATCCCGATAGAACATGGTGTAGAGAGGGTCTATCTTGCAATAAGAGGGGTATCACTGTACACGACATTGATAACCTTGTTCTCTCACATGCAACAAGCGGTTGGCACTGGGGATTGATATCGTCAGTAGTACATCTCTCACAAGTGAGAGACAACCCTCATCGACTATGGAATAGACTTGGACTATCAAAGAATCCAAGACTCACTGTACACTACATAGATAACCTTGTCCTAACCAACACAACAGGTAACTGGGATTGGTACAGTATATCTCGCAACATAGATATACAACAGGTGAGAGACAACCCTCATCAACCATGGAATAGACAAGCCCTATCCTATAATGTAGGACTCACTCTCAATGATGTAGATAACCTTGTCCTCACCAATGCGGTAGACTCTTGGGATCATCATGCACTATCAAGGTACATGAATATCCTATCCATCAGGGAATATCCCGATAGAGAATGGTGTAGACAGAGTCTATCGCGGAATATAGGCATCACTCTTAATGACATAGACAACCTTATCTTGTCCAATGCTACTGGAGAGTGGCGGTGGGAGTGTATATCCGAACACATCGACATTGATGATGTAATAGAGAACCCTAATAGAACATGGAGTACAGAGGGTCTATCACGGAATAGAGGCATCACTCTTAACGACATAGACAACCTTGTCTTACCCAATGCTACTGGAGAGTGGCAGTGGGAGTGTATATCCGAGCACATCGACATTGATGATGTAATAGAGAACCCTAATAGAACATGGAGCACAGAGGGTCTATCCTGTAATTCAGGACTTATCGTATACAATATAGATAACCTTGTCATGCCCAACGTGATAAGAGACTGGAACTGGAAACGTCTATCGATGTATATAGATATGAGGCAGGTGAGAAAACACCCTGATAGAACATGGTGTAGAGAATGTCTATGTTTTAATAGGGGACTCACTGTACACGATGTAGACAACCTTGTATTACCCAATGCCACTGGAGAGTGGTGCAAAAACTATCTATCAATATGCATGGATATAAGACAGGTAAGAGACAATCCCAATAGAACATGGTGTAGAGAATTCCTATCAAACAATATAGGACTCACTGTACACGACATAGACAACCTTGTCTTACCCAATGCAACGGGATATTGGAACTGGGAATACACATCGATGTGTATGAATATACAACAGGTGAGAGAGAATCCTCTTCGACAATGGTGTAGACAGAGTCTATCCTGTAATCCAGGCATCACTGTAGATGATATAGACAACCTTGTCTTACCCAATGCTACTGGAGAGTGGCAGTGGGAGTGTATATCCGAACACATCAACATTGACAATATGAGACTCAATCCTCTGAGACCATGGTGTGAAGAGGGTCTATCCTATAATAGAGGCATCACTCTTAACGACATAGACAACCTTGTCTTACCCAATGCTACTGGAGAGTGGCAGTGGGAGTATATATCTATACATATACCTATCTCGCAAGTGAGAGACAATCCTGATAGAGTATGGTGCAGAGAAAGTCTATCAAACAATGCAGGACTCACTGTACACGATGTAGACAACCTTGTCTTACCCAATGCCACTGGAGAATGGCTATGGGACGAGATATCCATGGTGATAGATATGCAACAGGTAAGACAGAACTCTCATAGGGAATGGTATATACAGGGACTGTCACGAAATAGCCATATTACTATACGTGATATTGATCTCCTCTCGATAGGGGCACACTCAACACTGCACAGAGACACATGCACACTCTCTATAAACAGATGCATATACATTGATTGTGATATTGTATGTACAAATTAGATTATACCTGTTACAGGTATATAGTAGGAAATGCAATATCAGGGTTGGAACTGGTACGAGATATCGATGCACATGAATATGATGCACGTGAGAGAACACCCTAATAGGACATGGTGTAGATATGGTCTATCACAGAATATAGGTATTACTGTACACGATGTAGACAACCTTGTATTACCCAATGCCACTGGAGAGTGGTGCAAAAACTATCTATCAATATGCATGGATATAAGACAGGTAAGAGACAATCCCAATAGAACATGGTGTAGAGAAT